>Ga0315279_10000060_pt1 | contig 236076 bp, 259 predicted proteins | sample YL17G06_20_MG_FD_203694 | JGI IMG/M metagenome (GOLD analysis project Ga0315279, IMG submission 203694) | Sediment microbial communities from Yellowstone Lake, YNP, Wyoming, USA - YL17G06_20 | ecosystem: Environmental > Aquatic > Freshwater > Lake > Sediment | place: USA: Wyoming | collected...
TTTAACCACAAGTACAACAACAAAAGATTCCATCAATCTTTGCACTACCAAACACCAAATGAGTATGTTACAAGTTATCAATACCTACAGAAAGGAGAACTGTACGGTATGTAGGGGTCCAGCACATAAATTTGACAAAACTATTTATATTAAGTATCATTTTCATAGATCGCAAAAGCGATCTTTTTGAAGGGAAAAATTATGACGGAAAGAAAAGACATAAAAAGAGGACGAGCAAATAGATTGGAACTGGCTTTTCAATTCGAAGGTGTCCTTAATCCTCAAGGAGAAGACGAGAGTCAAAAATTGCAAGCAAATCCTATGGGTAACACACCTGATATGCAACAAGCATCTCTCCCACAAGGAACTGCTATCAATCCTACCACACCATCACGTTTTGTCCATGGAGATCTGGGATTTACTGATCCAATACAACGTTATCGGGCATTGTTAACAGGAACCGGAGCGAATCCTGAGGTAATTGATTCTTTTTTAGATGATCAGCAACGGGCTAATGAAAATGCTCCTGCTCCCACTCCGATTGAGCGCCATCCTGGAATCAAATTTTGTCTCCATCCCCCATCAGAAGAAGACTGCTACGAGCCCGAGGCTAAACCCTAATCTCCTATGGCAATCTGCTAGAATTGAATAAGGTTGCAAAAAGGTTTTATCGGATCTCTGGTAATTATTATTTTCCTTGCCTTGGCAGGATTTTTTATATATTCAAAAAGTCTAGCTGTTTCTTCGGACAAAACCCAAAAAGCAGCTCAATCAATTCCCAAATATCCCAATGCCAACTTATGGGAAATATCCAATAAATCATTTTGTCTTTTTAATATCTCAACATGCAAAAACTCGTCCACAAAAATCAAATTTCGATCCGATCAACCATGGAACACCATTTACTATTTTTATAGGGAATCGATGAAACACACTGGCTGGTCGACAAATAGCTTAATTGTCACTTCTATCCCATCCAGTATTGTCTTCGCAAACACAGCAGATTGCCAAGCAGATTTACAAGAAGTCTCAAATTTTCAATTTTTTCAAAAAGATCAGACTAAAACCTACCTCTTTGCTGTTTTCTGCAAGTAGACATAAAACCCGACGACGATTTTTGCGTAGACTACTTTTAACCACTTATATTATTTGCTTCCTTTGCGCAGAAAATTTAGACTAAATAGAACCCATGGCAATAAAGCAAAGTTTTCAATTCACTAAAGAAGGCTTCGAAAACCTTAAAAAAGAACTAGGGGAATTGATAAACAAAAGGCCAATTGTAGTTAAACATCTTTCGCAGGCAAGAGAACAAGGCGACCTTTCCGAAAACGCAGGCTACCATGCTGCAAAAGACGAACTTTCCCAAATAGATGCAAGGGTCAGAGAAATAAAGTACCTTCTCAGGTCGGGAAAAATAGTAGAATCCAAAGAAAGAGGCATCGTAGATTTCGGATGCAGGGTAACTGTCGAAAAAGAAAAATCAAGTATGGAATTTACAATAGTTGAGGAATTGGAAGCAAATCCAAAAGCTGGCAAAATCTCTACAAGTTCGCCTATGGGTAGTGCGCTTCTAGGCAGAAAAGTAGGTGAAATTGTCGAAATTGAAATTCCAGAAGGAAAAACTATCTTTAAAATTTCGAAAATCAAATAAGTCAACAATATTGAACGAATCTCGGGCAATTTGGTACTATTTAGTATAAATTAGAAAAGGTCTGTAAAATTATTAGCCGGAAACTTCGTTGATCAGTCAATTAAAGCAATTTTGTATTTAACCTCATTATCTGATAAATAAATATAACCGCAACTACTAACACCATCATAAAAGGTGAAACTATCAACTAAAATAAATATACTAATACCTAAACAATAGAAGCAAGTTATTTTAAATTAATTTTAATATGAAACTTTATGTTCTTTTTACTGGTCTGTTGTCAAATAATTATTTAAGTGGGGGAGACCAGCTTTTTTTGGATTTAGCCGAGCGTCTGCCAGCAGAAATCGAATTAACTGTCATCACTCCTGAATTTGCTAAGAAGCATTGGCAAAATATCAACAGAATAGGAACTAAATTTAAATATCTTCCAAAAAACATATTCGATTCTTACTATCACCCAGTATTAGTCTTTTTTTCATATATAGTGCGAGCTTGGCAAGTATACTTTTTGCTTAAAAAAGAAAAAGGAATAGACGTAATCTATTCTTGCTCAGATGTAGCTTATGCAGACATCTGGCCGGCTTTTTTGATATCAAATTCAAGACCAAATATAAACTGGGTTAGCCGTATTTACCATATACTCATATCACCCCAAAAACGACAGGGAAATAAGATTGTAAATTATATCGCTTTCTTCTTGCAACGATTAAGTTTTTATTTAATTAAAAAAAGGAGCAGACATATTTTGGCTTTAAATAACAAATTAAAAACAGAATTGTTAACTTTAGGCTTCCCTGAAAAAAAATTAGGTGTACTTGGCGCAGGAATAGACTTCAAAAAAATTAGTAAATTTAAACAAACAAAAAAATTTGATTACGATGCTGTTATTTTGGGAAGAATAGCACCTGTAAAAGGGATTTTTGATATGGTTAAAATTTGGAAACATATTCACAATTATAATCCAAAATGGAAATTGGCATGGATAGGTACAGGTAATGCTTATACAAAAAGATTAAAAACTCTCATTAACAACAATGGTCTAAAAAACAGTTTCTATTTACTGGGATACCTAGAAAAAGAAGATGTCTTTAATGTTTTTAAAGGTAGTAAGTTGTTCTTATGCCCAGATCATGAAAATGGCTGGGGCTTGGCAATATCGGAAGCAATGAGTTTAGGGTTACCAGTTGTCTCTTTTGATATCGATATCTTTGGGAGTGTTTATAAAAAAGGTTTTCGCAGTGTACGAATTTATGATACGAAAAATTTCGCAAAAGAGATTATTAACATTCTGGAGAACAAAAAGTTAAGAAAGAAATTAAGCACAGAAGCAATTTCTCAAGCCTCCGAATTTAATTTGGATACAGTTGCAGAAAAACTTATTACATTTTTTTAAAAAAATTAATAACCATCTGGTCGACAATATTGGACGCTTGTCCTGAGGTAATCGAAGGGAACTTCGAACAATTTACTATTTTATACCGCTAATAATCACCAGTCTGGCCATTCATTACCATCTATGGATTTTGTGATATTGGTGAGACTAGTTCCATCAACGTTTAAGGTGTACAGGTTGGTGCCAATATTCTTCCAGTCAGGACCAACACCATAAAAGACTATCTTTTTACCGTCCGGCGACACTCTTGGCCGGTGATCGGGAGTGGTGTTGACACCGTGCAGATTGGAGATTTGTTTGAGATCGATATCATTATAATTTGTAAAATTAGAGGCGACTAATTTACCGTAATTAACTTTCCAGATTTCCAAATGACTAGTACGGTTGGAAATAAAATAAATGATATTACCATCAGGCGACCAAGCAGAATCATGATCACCTAAATCCGGATCATCCGAAGATAAAATTTCCCTCTCGCCCGTACCATCAGCCTTGATAGTATGGAGTCGAAAATCAATTTCGTCCCCTGCTTTATTATAGGAAAATGCTATTACATCACTAACCGGTGACCAACTGGGCCAGAGTACTGTATTTTTGCCTTCAACAAAAGTCAGTTGCTTAGTGTTTTTACCGTAGGTGTCCATAACAAACAAATTTGGAATGTTGTCTCTATAAGAAATATAGGCTATCTGTTTTCCGTCTGGTGACCAGGTTGGAAACTTATCGCGGCCGTCGCCGAAAGTCAGCTGCTTTGTTTCTTTACCGTCGGCCGTCATTATGAAAATCTTGTCAGTGTTTCCCTCATCCACGTGCGCCGAATAGGCGATCCTTGAATATTCCGGTGACCAGACAGGATGGTCTATATATTTTCCAAAAGTTGTCAGCTTAACCTTGTTTGAACCATCGGGATTAATTGTGTACAAATCATAATCCGCCCCAGTTGTTCCCCCGGGATCCGACGCAAAAACAATTTTACCTATATTTTCCGGACTCCCACCCGCGGGCGGATTATAAAGAAGCTTGTATTGGGCATCACTGTCTTCCGCCAGATTTTCTTCGGCATTATTGCCCGCATCCTTATCAGTGGAAGGCTTTTTTGCGCAACCGCCCAGCACGACTAGCGACATTGCTATAACGAGAATTACTAGAAAATTTAGCCGATTAGTTTTTAAACCTTTTTTATTTACTGGATTTTTTAAAAGTGATAGTCGGAATTTCATATAAACCGTATTATATGACCTGAAGGGTAAGGTTGCAAAATAGCATTAAAATCCAATTCATAATATTACAAATACCTTTTATACCATTTACATAGTCCTCAGTTATTCCAGGCCGTTTTAAATTTTCTATTAATTCATGCATAAAAGAATCAATCATTAGAATATCATATGATATACTCAATTCATTATGGCTCAAAAAAAGACTAATACTACCATTCTTATCCATATGCCTACAGAGGGAAACAAACTATTGGAAAAAGCTTTAACATCGATAAATAGTAATTTAGAGATTGTAACTTTATGGAAAATTATTAATGTAAATACGATAAATCGTTTAGGGATGGCAGATCATGGTCCTATCCATTCTCAAATAGTTTCAAATATCGCAGTAAAGTTTACTAGAATGCTAGTAAAAAAAGGGGTCAAAATGTCGGTAACAGAAAATTTTGATTTGTCCGATAAATATGCAGAGCTGATAGTTTTACTCGCAAGCCTCTTCCATGATTTAGGATTGTCTATTGACAGAGACGAACATGAAGAATTTGGTCTATTTTTAGCAAATAACCTAATGCATCAGATTCTCGATTTCCTGCCGACTGATGAAAAAACAATCGTGATTTCAGAAGTTCTGCATGCAATAATAAGCCACAGAAGTGACGGGAATCCAGTTACTATCGAAGCAGGAATTGTCCGTGTTTCTGATGCCCTAGATATGAGTAAAGGTAGATCAAGAATTCCTTACGAATCAGGAAAAATAAATATTCATTCTGTTTCCGCTGCAGCTATTGAAAATGTGGAAATTACAGAAGGGAAAGAAAAACCCATACAGCTAAATATTACAATGAATAATTCTGCAGGACTTTTTCAATTAGATGAACTTTTAAGAAAGAAAATTATTAATTCAGGGATTGAAAAATATATTAGTGTGAGGGCTTTTATAAATCAAAAAACCGAAAAGAGGCTGTTGAATGAATATATATTTTAAAAAACTACCTTCCGTGAACTTTTTTTATTAGAAATCTACTGAAAAATTTTACACAACATATTTTTCTACTCCGTACAAGCATTGAAGATTGGAGAAGTAAGTAATTTAGCCTTAAATAATCCGTCGACAATAATAGACGCACTTCGGACAACATTATGCATTAATCCACTAGATTTTGGTATGCTAGAAGCATGGAGAAAAAAAGCATATCGGACACAGAAGATTCTGATACAAACCTAAGCTCCACTACCAGTAAAAAAAGGTTAAGTTTTAAAACCAAACTTGTTTTTCTGCTTTTTCTTCTATTAGATGTAATTTTGAGTGTTTTTTATTTCTATATACAAAACACGCAGCAACTAAAAGCAAAATACAACCAAGGGATTAAATATTTAGAAACTCTTGAGAGTGAACAAGTACGTTGTTCTAGTATTTTAAGCCAAGAAAGCGGTAAGTTTAGCGATTATGAGTATTGCCGCAGACTGCTTCAGGAATTTCCTAAAAATCAATAATTAATAATTTATAAACCTATCCCAACAGCCCAGAATGTGATGTCGGCAATATGGAACGATCTTCGAACAATATTTTCTATAAATCCAACAGATCTTGGTATCATAGAATCATGAGATCGAAACAAAAAGGCTTTAGCCTTTTAATAATTATTCTTTTAGTATTTGTTATCCTTGGAATATCTTTTGGATCGGTTTACTTCTTTAAACTTAGGCAGTCTCCCACAATAAATCCAACACCCATAGCATCTAATACTGAAAAAAGTTCTATTTCCTCTCCAACTCCAACATCTTCACCATATTTATCAAATGAAATACCGAATAAAGAAATTGACGTAGTGGCCGGGGGATTAAATCTTATAGATTTTACTCCTATTATCAGCACAATGACTAATCCTACAATTTCAATTAAGCAAGGTAAACAAGAGTGGATGCTCCTGCAAACAGAAACACCAACTAAAAAAACAAATATCTATTCATTTGATACTTACTTCCATTCAGTTCTTGCGTTTGCTCCGCCTAAAAATACAACAGGAAAATATGACGTAAAAGTAAATATTTTGGATAACAATCAGCTAAAAGATTCGCTTTTAATTAGGGTGAATGTTTTGTCAAACCCAAAATCACGATATATTGGTCTCCCTCCAAAAAATATTAAGGCTGTTCTAATAGGCGTAGGGTTTGATCAATCAATTCAAAATAAAGTATCAGTATTAGAATCAGCTTATTACGAAGCTTCAGGACATCAAGGAAGTATGCAAATTGCATATCTCGGAAATGTTCCAAATAATGAAGATGAGGTCTGGAAACAAACAGATAAAATAATAGATTCTTTTATTGAAGCCAAAGGAAAATCAACATCTAGTTACGATCTTGGATTGGTTTATTTTAAAAGTAGTTCGTATGGGGGAGCACCAAGAACAAACACAAGTCTTAAAAAGATAGCGTTCTGTTGTGAAAATACTATTTTGTTACACGAATTTATACATCTTGCTAGAGGAATTGGAGATATAGGTTATGAAAATACCCTTTTACCCCCAGATCCCCTACATTATCCTGATATTGAACGGTCCAATTTTTATTCTGATCCTATTTTGCTTGAATTAGGTTTTAATCCGAAAAAAAAGGGTTTATGGATCCTTGTAGATGAGTGGGGATACAAAAAAATTGGAAATTCTGAAAGCTATAAAGTTATTGTAAGAAATACAGGGTCAAATAAAGATACTATTAAACTAGATGTTAATTCATTTAATTCGCTGCTTAAAGTCAGTAAAGCTCCTTCATCCTTGATTAATTTGAATGACGAACAATTGACTTTGGATCCAGGAGAAGAAAAAAGTGTCACTTTGTTAATTAAAAATCCTTCTTCTGTAAATGAGGATCTATTTGGCTTAACTATAACTGGAAAATCCCAAACAGATGAATCTGTCTGGGATAAAGCTAATATTTATTTTGAAACTTCAAAATCTCCTTGATAAGACTAAGGTGTTCGAAGATTTCTAGACATATGAAGTCGGGGAGAGAGGACTTGAACCTCCGACCTCCGCGTCCCAAACGCGGCGCTCTAGCCAACTGAGCTACTCCCCGTTACTTATGGTTCTCCTAAGTACATTAAACCCTTTGTGAGTTTTAAAAAACTTCTCACGCGATCTGGCTTCCCTTTCAGACGAATAATCTTCTTTATAAATCAGACTTAATGGCCTTCTATTTTTAGTTGATCTTACCCTTCCCGAATTGTGCTCTTTAATTCTTCTCCCCAAATCATTAGTTGATCCAATATATCTTTTTTTATCTTTTTCACTTTTTAAAACATAGACAGTCCATTCCATGGCATACGCTCTAGCCCCTGGGCCATCGGCCCGAAGGGCCAGGGCCAACTGAGCTACTCCCCGAATGTTTTACTGATCTTAATAATTAAAGTTCAAAATGTTCCTTTATTTCCGGTAATTATTTGTCGTGCAATAGCTTCTCCTCGAGATTCTGTTGAACGAAGTAAATTTGAAGATATCTTTTTAGGACAGAGACCACAATCTGCCAAATGTCTAAAACCTTTTGCAAATTTCGGACGGCACTCAACAAACAAATTCGTAGAGTTAAGTACAACCGGATTATTGCACTGTATTCTTTCACTCATTTTACGGTGCCGAGGGTGGGACTCGAACCCACACGATCTATTCGATCACAAGATTTTAAGTCTTGCGCGTCTACCAATTCCGCCACCACGGCAGGGGACGGTACTATTTTAACTCATTTTATAGCCTTGTTTCAATCTAAGTTACTCAGAGAAATGCAGTATAATAAATATGTGATTCTGCCAGGTAAAATTGAAGCCCCTTGGAGCGAAAGCCCCCAGGAAATCATTTCAAAACTAGACTCCTCTGATAAGGGATTAAGCTCCCAGGAAGCGGAAAAAAGGTTAAAGGAGCTTGGCCCAAACGAAATTAAGGAGTCAAAACGAACCTTCTTGGAAATTCTCCTTTCTCAATACAAAAATCCTCTGATTTTAATTTTAATAGCTGCCAGCTTTTTAAGCGGCATCTTGGGCGACAAGTTTGATGCCGTAATTATTTTGGCCATGGTCTTTGTCAACTCGATAATGGGATTTATCCAAGAGTATCGTTCGGAAAAAGCAGTCTCAACTCTCAAGAAAAAAATCTCACGGCGGGCACTTGTAATTAGAAGTGGCCAGGAAATCGAAATTGATGCAGCCAATTTAGTCACTGGTGATCTTGTCAAGCTCAGACCGGGTAGTGTGGTACCTGCAGACCTGCGAATTTTGGAAATTAACAATTTATCAATTGACGAATCAATCATTACCGGAGAATCATTTCCAGTCGAAAAAACTGCCCAAAGGATAGAAATTGAAAAACCAATTCCGCAGGAATTAAAAAATACCGCCTTTATGGGAACCAATGTTGAGGCTGGAACAGGGATTGGTATCGTTTATGCTACGGCACAAGCAACAGAAGTCGGAAAAACTACTAAGTATTTTAAAAAAAGTGAGCCAGAGACGGAATTTCAGCGGGGGACTAGAAGATTCGGCAATTTCCTGGTTGTCATCATCCTGTCTTTGGTTGCTTTCATTTTCGTTATTAATATAACTTTAAAACCATTAATCTTTAGTATAGAGCCGAATCTCCTCGAAGCTCTTCTTTTTTCTCTTGCCTTGGCCATTGGCATTACACCGGAACTTTTACCAATCATTATTACGATTAATCTTTCGCGGGGTGCAGTTGCCATGTCCAAAAAAGGTGCGATAGTCAAAAAATTGATGTCGATAGAAGATTTAGGGAATTCTGATGTTTTGTGTACTGATAAAACCGGTACCTTAACCCAAGGGGAAGTTTTTTTAAAAGATTATTTTCGCTTTGACGGCCAAAAAGATGAAAAGGTCCTTGACTTTGCCATTTTTTCAAGTTCTCAAACCCAGGAAGAAGCTAAAACCTTTCCATTAGAAATGGCTATTGAAAAATACGCAAAAGTAAGCAGAAACTCAAACAAAAGTCTCCGGAATTTCGAAAAAATAGATGAAATTTCATTTGATTTCCAAAGACGGCGCAATAGCGTTTTAGTCAGGAAAGACAACCAAAGCCTGATTCTATCCAAGGGCTCGACCGAGACAATTCTCAAAAATTGTAAAAGAATTTCTTTGGGTAGCAAGGTAGAAGAAATTTCTGATTATCAAAACGATCTGAAAAAGAAGTACATTAATTTAAGCAAAGAAGGATTCCGTACTTTAGCATTAGCTTATAAGGAAGTAGAAAACCTGAAAAAGATTTCCCCCAAGGATGATACTAACCTGACCTTTTTGGGATTCTTAACTTTCTCTGATGAACCCAAAAAGGAAGTGAAAGAAACCTTAGAGCATCTTGAAAGACTGGGAATCCAAATTAAAATCCTGACCGGTGATAACGAATATGTAGCCGCATATATTTGCAGAGAAGTTGGACTGCAAACAAAAGACATTATCACTGGTAATACCCTTGATTCTTTAGATGATCAAAAATTAGCTAAGCTTGTCGACAAAACTACTGTCTTTGCCAAAATTGTTCCTGAACATAAAGTAAGAATTATAAAAGCACTGAAAGATCTTGGCCGAACAGTCGCTTTCTTGGGCGACGGGGCCAACGATGCTCCAGCTTTAAAAATGGCCGATGTTGGTATTAGCGTTGATAGTGCTGTCGATGTAGCTAAAGAAGCAGCTGATATTGTCCTTCTTAGGAAAAGTTTGGATGTTTTAATTGAGGCAGTGATGGTAGGTAGAAAAACATTTGGTAACACGATGAAATATATTTTTGCTATTTCAAGTTCTAACTTTGGCAATATGTTCTCTTTAGCAGGTGCATCACTTTTCTTACCATTTTTACCTCTTCTTCCATCTCAAGTTATTTTGACAAACTTTGCTGGCGATATGCCATCTCTGGCCATTTCGACTGATAACGTTGACAGGGATTATCTAAAAAAGCCCAAGCACTGGGATATCAAAGCAATTGGCACTTTTATGATTCCCTTTGGTTTATTAAGTTCCATTTTTGATTTCGCCACTTTCTTTTTAATGCTTTATGTTATTAGGCTCCTAAATGCTCCCATCGAAATGTTTAGGACAGGTTGGTTTATTGAGTCAGTCGCCACTGAAATCTTAGTCATCTACTCAATCCGTACACGACGTTTCTTCTTAAAAAGCAGACCAAGCAGTTTATTGTTAATTCTTGGACTTGGGACAATTGCAGCTATTACGCTATTGACCTATTCACCTTTAAGCTTTCTCTTCAAATTCAAACCGATTCCTATTTGGGTCCTTTTGATCATCATTGTTTTCCTAGCCGCTTACTTTACTTTAGCTGAAGTCGCCAAAAGAATTTATTACAAAAAAGTAACCGCTTAGCACTACTTGTTCCTCGAATTTATATCCGAAATTAGATATAATTATCAAGCCAAGCCCCTGTAGCTCAACGGATAGAGTACTCCGCTTCGAACGGAGTGGTTGGGGGTTCGAATCCCTCCGGGGGCGCTTCGACCGTTAAATCGGTCTCAGCGTAAACGCCTAGAATGGCACATTGGTTCGTTTATATGTTGTTATGCTCTGATAACTCTATATACACAGGGATAACAACTAATCCTAAAAGGAGAACCATCCAGCATAATAATAAAAAGGGTGCAAGGTCTCTTTACGGAAAACTACCAGTCAAATTAGTATTTACAGAAAGTCACATGAATCAAATAAGCGCTGCAAAGCGAGAAAAAGAAATTAAAGGCTGGAGTCATTTAAAGAAAATCGTTTTGATTAAAAGTAGATCTAAGAAATAGATGGGTTTACCCCGAGGAGCGAGATGGGTTTACCCCGAGGAGCGAGAAGGGTTTACCCCGAGGAGCGAGAAGGGTTTACCCCGAGGAGCGGAGCGACGAGGGGGTATAGCTCAATTGGTAGAGCAATCGCCTCTTAAGCGATCGGTTCAGGGTTCGAGTCCCTGTGCCCCCACCCTTCGACAAGCTCAGGGTGTTAACTTTGAACTTGGCGAAGGTAGCACAAGGGACGAGAAGTTTACCCTGAGTTTACCGAAGGGAGTCCCTGTGCCCCCACCCAATGAGACAACGTTTAAGGGTTTTCTACAGGCATGATTATAGGTGTTAATTGAATTTTGTAGGTATGTTTTGCTATATGTAAACCTTGCGATAAGCAATTTATGCTTTCAAAAATAAACCTCAAAGAAAAGCATCACTTGCCCGATAAGCTAAAAGTTAATATTCTAAAATCTGAGTCAGGCGGCTTTACTGCAATTTTGGCTGATTATCCCGGTTGTATTACTTATGCGGATTCTCTTTCTCAACTAATTGATAACCTGAACGATGCTATTCTTACCTATTTTGAAGTACCGAGAGAAGAAGCGCTAAAAGCTAATTTTGTTTATGTACCGCGCACTAACCGCGCACATAAGTTTAGATTAAGGAAAACACCGAGTGGGTTTGTCCCCGTTTCCCCTACTTTTTCTTATGCCTAAAAACTTCCTGTTTTTGGTTATCGTGAATTAACGGGTGCGTGTAAAGACTTAGGATTTAACATTGATTATAAGAGCGGTAAAGGCGGGCATGCGTTTGTAAAACATTCTTCCAAGAAGCCTACAAATGACCAGCATCCTTTTATTACAATAAAGGATGATAAGGAGTATAAAGATTCAAATTTTCGGTTATCATTAGTTAATCCAATAATAGCGTTTGGGTTTACTAGAGAAGAAGTAATTGAGGCAATCAACAATAACTAATTTATATTTTTAAGCCTACAGAAGAACACCTTTGTAAGCCAGTATCAAATTGTTAAGAATAGGAACGGATTGGTTAAAGTTAAGATTTATTGGCAAACCAAAGTCTGTTTAGCTTGTTACAATAGACTTATTGTTTGTATCCCCTAATCCCCATTGGTAGTACGCAGTGGAAGGTTTCCTGCAAGTTCAATTGGAATAAATATAATATATATGACTGCCTGACATATATTCACAAACAGTCGTCAGACTAGATAGTTTAGTGGGACCAGATTCTAAATTAACAGATAAAATAAACGTTTGCCCACTATCTGGAGAACAATAATGGTAGACATGACAGGTATCAGTTGTATCACCCGTATTATTACAGCTACCAGTATTACCGCCTTTAGGATCCTTGGGAATACTTTTAATCCAACCAGTCAAGCTTAAACCTGTTAAAGACCAGCAAGCCTGATCCTCCCAACAGTCACCAATGGGATATTGCCCATTATCACTATAAGAGAGAGCCAAAGCCTTTTTGAGGGCATCAAAGTCTGATTTTCTTTGAGCGTCTCTTGCTTCGCCAATTCTTTTTCCCGGATTAATTGCTACCAAAACTGCTGCTGCTAAAATACCTAAAATGACAATAACAATGAGAAGTTCTATTAGGGTAAACGCGGGTGATAAGCTGCGGATTACATGCGGCAAGTTCGATATTCTATATTTTCTTCGTGTTAGTTTTTTCGCATTAGAGGTTATAGGGTGCACTGCATTACTCCTAATTCTTTAACATTGTAAGTGCTTTTCAGAAATTCTAGGTCTTCGTCAATAATATTTATGATTTGGTCTATATTTGTTTTTATAAAATAATTTTACAATTATTTGTTTGTTTGCGGCAAGCTGGAAAAACCAGCATCAAATCGTTAGAATTGTGAGTGATTGGTTCGAATCAAGAGACGTTGCCCCCACTTGATAAATATTTAATGAATGCTATAAGTCTAGTGCTGGATGATCTACAGAAATACCATAGTGACTAAAACCAAAATCTAAAAGTTCTTTCATTTCGCCACGCCTGTCATCGCTTCCTAATATCACGCCTAATAATTTCTTACCGTCATTCTCAGCATAAGTCACCAAACACAAACCCGCTTCCCAGGTAAAACCTGGCTTAATGCCTTTGACTCCCAGGTAAGTTGTCAGTAAGTTAGTATCGTTATAAAGATCAAAGGCTTTGTGAGTATCTGTCGCCTCAATATATTTATTAAAAGTTGAGGTTATTTGACGAAAGGCTGGAAAGTTCTTCCATGTGTAATGGGCAATAACCGCCATATCATAAGCGGTTGTGTATTGCTCTTTGCCATCTTCATCAAGCCCAGAGGCATTGATAAACTTGGTATCGACTAGTCCCAAACTTTGAACTTTGTCATTCATTAGCTTAACAAAACTTCCTTCATCTCCGCCTACTCCTTCCGCAATGGTTACTGCCACATCATTACCAGAAACCAGCATCAGGCCGTATAAAAGCTCCTCAAGCGTCAGTTTTTCGCCATTTGTTAGTCCCATACTATTTTCCCCAATTTTGGCCGCATTTTCCGAAACTGTGAACAAATCATTGATCGATTTATTCTCAAGCGCAACCAGAGCCGTCATAATTTTGATGGTCGAAGCAGCCGGCAATCTTTGTTTGTCATCCTTGCGGAATAAAACCTCACCACTGTCAAAATTTACAAGTATTGCCGACCTGGCAGATAAAGTCAGCTGCTGAGATTGAGAGACTAAGAAGGTCTCTTTAGGAAACCAATTGTTGATAATTTCAATTTTCTTGTTGGCAGTTCCAAAAACTTTGGGGATAGGGGATTGGAGAGAAAATGATCTGGAGTTTAAAAAGAAAAAACCGCCAAAAACTACGGCCAATAATAAAAAGACAGCCAAAACTCTGCCCATATCTATATTTTACTAAAAATTAACTTGATTTACTTGTAATCGAAAGATTAATCTAAGAAAAAGTTTATTGGCAAATTTCAGGAACTAAAGGTTTTAACTCTTCACAAACCCAACTGCCATAATTTCCACCCGCTAATTTAATTGCTTCTTCTTTCGTAACGCATCGACCAACTCGCAGATTATAAGTAACCCCATGATTAAGTCCTCTTAGGTTTTCTGAATTATAGTCCTGAATACCCTTCATACTGATTCCTACGAAAAGAAGAGCAAATCTATCAAATTGTTCCCGATCTGTTAGTTTAACTAAGAATCTCAGACTACGCTCAATCCCAGATTCATCTGCTAAATAATTACCTCGCGTTCCTTGCGGAGCAAGGACAACAACTCCTCCCTGTTTCAAGATACTGATAGCCTCGTGAGCGTACCTTAGCTTCCCATGACCAACTGGACGTGCTCCTGCTTTACCTCTAGCTAGTGTCTCATTGGTGACAATTGGCACCAGGTCAGTATCTAATGTTTTTGCCAGTATTCTAGTAATCATCCCATGTTGATGGTCAGCAATAGGAACAAGAACCCTCCTACTATTTAATGTACTGTTGGCAAAAATTATATGGACAATTATCGCTGGACCATCTCGCATATTGGAATGATTCCAAATTATTGCAAGACCATAATTATCTCTGAGCAGTTCTTTTGCTCTGGCCAGTCCATCGTCCACTACGGAAACATCGCATGGAAATGGAAGGCACCTACTGAGTAGAGCACTCCCTTTCCTTACAATAGTAGTAAACGAGGATACTTCTGTATGAAATAATGCTTCCTTGCTCCCCATATCTTATTCTAATCTGTGGGTGAAAATGATACGGATTTATATTAACGATGTCAAATAGCTTTCCACACCTTGTGTGGTTTAGTTTTGTCATATCAGTAGTTTTGCAGCTGTAACTATTGCGACTTTATCTTTTATTTTCATCAAGTTATTATACCAGTGGGATCTAAAATCATATTATGGCTGTCAAGCTAAATAAAAAATATTTCTCCGGACTTTCAAGAAATACCTTTCTTCTGGCTTTTGCCAGTTTATTTGCCGACATTTCCACAGAAATGCTTTATCCGATTCTGCCGGTTTTTTTAATCCAAAATCTCAAAGTCGGCGGAAGTATTGTCGGGATAGTTGAAGGGGTAGCTGAGGCAACCCAAAACATTATTCAAGGAGCTTCAGGTTGGCTTTCAGACAAACTTCAAAAAAGAAAACCAGTGGCACTTTTTGGCTATACGCTGGCAGCCCTTGCCAAACCGTTAATAGGACTAGCTTCAATCTGGCAAGCGGTTTTGGCTGCCCGCTCTCTAGATAGGCTTGGGACAGGAATTCGTTCAGCTCCCCGCGACGCTTTAATTGCCGCCTCCGCAGACGAAAAAAGTAGGGGAAAGGCTTTCGGACTTGAAGGTATTGGCGATAACTTGGGAGCTTTCTTGGGTCCGCTTGTAGCAGTACTTATACTTTTTTCATTTCATATAGACATCCGCCATATTTTCTACCTGGCAATAGTGCCTGGTCTCTTGGCGGTTTTGATGATTCTTTTTGTCAAAGAAAAGAAAGTAATCGTCAGTACCAAATCAAAATTGGATATTAGCTTTCGCCAATTTCCAAAAGATTATTGGAAATACCTTTCGGTGATTGTACTTTTTGGTATTGGCAATTCGAGCAATGCTTTTCTGATTCTCCAGACTAAAAGTTTGGGGGTCTCGCTAGAAATAACTATCCTAATTTATGCTGCCTTTAACCTTATCGCAGCACTGATTTCTTATCCTTCAGGCTTTTTGTCTGACAAATTTGGCCGAAGAAACGTCTTGCTGACTGCCTTTATCATCTTTTTTATAACTTACTTTGGATTTGCTCTAACCAGAAATATACTTATTGTAGCAGGTCTTTTTACTTTGTATGGACTATATCAGGGCACTTTTCGTACAGTCGGTAAAGCTTTTGCTACTGATTTTGTCCCGCAAAGACTTCGGGCAAGTGGCGTCGGCTGGTATAACACGACAGTTGGCTTATCTGGGCTTTTTGCCAGCATCGTTGCCGGGCAACTGTGGGATAAAGTCAGCCATCCCGCAGTCTTTATCTATGGAGCTACTTTTGCAGGAGTTGGAAGTATTTCCTTACTAATTCTTCAAAAGAATAAATAATTTTCTAACTATTGACCAGTATTTGCGGAATCTGTAGCTATTGGCGACGCAGTAGGCGAAACTGTCGGAATTTCGGTAACATTAAAAACTTCCACTTCCGCGATATCCGTAACGTTTATTATTCCTGTTGCCTTATTCTGTAATCCCGTTACCAAAACTTGCTTGTTAGTATATTTGGAAAGATCAATACTTTGGGGAACTTCCAGTGGAACTAGGGTTCCGTTTCTAAGAGAAAGTAAATAACGCGTCTGGTTTGTACCTTTGGCAATCTTTAAAGTTCCGGCCTTGCTGACCTCCACAAAAGTTATTGGTGTAGGAGACGCAGAAGCCGAAGATGTGGCTGGGGTAGAGGTCAAAGACTGAAATCTTGTAAAAGTTAAGCCGGACCATTTACCCACTTCAAATAGTGCAAAAATAAAGACCGGCAGGGCAATTAAAGGAACGGAAACTTTAAGAACAAAAGTTGTGGTTTGCTTTTTTCTAATCTGGTCTAGCCAGTAAAGAATTTTCTTAAAAGGGTTAGAGATGGAAAAAGAAACTAAGGGCTTTTCAAATTCTGGATTAATATCGCTTCCCGGCGTTGAAACACCTGATTTAATATTTATGGTACCGCCCTTTACTTCATTTCCGCTTTCGTCCGTAATTTCGATTTTAGGCTTTACCAAAGGCATAATTTAATATTAACAGATCTGGAATTTAATTATTTATTGGAGCTGTTTGATATTAATGATCCCTGATTTTATTACCGCTTGGCCAAGGTCGACGCATATACTTGGCAGGAATGCCGTTTCTGGCTTTACTAAGCTTTCTTTTGGCTATTTCCAACCACTTTTGGCTTTTTTCCCAAGAGGTTTTTATCATTATTTTCTAACTATACCAGTAAAACAAAAAATCACCTAAATTTGAAGCTGAGCAGCTCGGTCCAGACCCATTCCGTCGTTATAGTCGGAAGCGGTGCCTAGGGTTATAGTCTCACGCTATTGCCGCGTTGCGATTCTCTCCCTAGCTTCGCTATTCAGTAGATCCAACTAGCATCAGTTTCTAATAAGATACTTTAGCATAAGAAAATTTGACCTTAAGAGTACTTCCAGATATGCTTAGCTTCGTAATTAGCAGATTAAGTAATATGTCTGTTTAACTTTGAAAATATTTTTTAATTAGATCAAATTTCTTAATTAATGTTAAATTATACTTCGTATTCGCAGGAGCTTGCCTTTTGCTTCGCAAAAACATAATCATTATATGAAGTGTAAAATGATTTAGGAATGGCTAATAGTATGATAAAAAGAAGATTAAGAATAGCGCAGTTAGCAAATATTGCAGAAAGAATTCCGCCACAAAAATATGGAGGAACAGAAAGAGTTGTTTATGCGCTGACTGAGGAGTTAGTTAAAAGAGGTCATGAGGTTACTCTGTTTGCTAGTGGCGACTCTATAACCTCTGCTAAACTCGTTTCGATTTATCCAAAGGCGCTGCGTTATTCCAGGGTTTTGGATAATGTATATGGTGCGAATATCCTATCCCTGCTAAATATAGGTTATGCTTATCAAAGACAAGATCAATTTGACATAATCCATGATCATAACGGTTATCTAAGCTTACCAACAGCTAACTTTTCCAAAACTCCCGTAGTAATGACTATACACGGGTATTTTGGTGTAAATGAAAAAAGAATCTTTGAAAATTTAAAAAAACCATACCTGGTTTCTGTTTCAAAAGCTCAAGCGGCTTCCGTTCCCAATTTAAAATTTATGGGGAATGTCTACCATGGTTTAGAAATGAAGCATTTTCCATTTTCGAAAAAACCGGGTAAATATTTACTTTTCGTTGGGAGAATATCCATAGAAAAAGGGGTACATTTTGCGATTGAAGTAGCTCTTTACTTAGACATCCCTTTGATAATTGCAGCCAAATTAGATAGTGTAGTAGATGCTCCTCACGATGTTTCGTATTTCAAACAATTTGTTGAACCCAAATTATCTGACCAAATCAAATGGGTTGGTGAAGTTAATGAAACAGAAAGAAATAAGTTAATGAGTGAGGCGATGTGTTCTTTGCATCCTGTTACTTGGCCAGAACCGTTTGGGTTAACACTCATCGAATCGATGGCTTGCGGAACTCCGGTAGTGGCATTTAACTTAGGTTCGATACCAGAAGTAATTGAAAATGGAAAATCAGGATATATAGTCGAAGATGTCTCTTCGATGATAGAGGCAGTCGCTAATATCTTAAAAATTGACAGGGAGTATTGTAGGAAATACGTTTTGAATAGATTCAATGTCAAAAATATGGTCGATGGGTATGAGCAGATCTACAACAAAATTTTAAGTCAATAACAAACTTAATTTTCTAGCATATCTACAATTAGACCACCCCATGTAAAGTTTCTCGCACCAAACCCTTCACCGGTAAGCGGATTATATTGTTCCCTAAAGCCAGATTTTTCTAATAATTTGATAGAACAATCAAGTAGATATTTAGCTTCCACCTCAAACCCATAATTTTTTAATCCTTTAAAAACTATCCAGTTCGTTGAGATCCAAATTGGACCACGCCAGAATCCCTTTGGATCAAAAGCTGGATCAGACTTTGAAGTTGTTGGAAGGATAAAAGGTAGATAAAATTCATCTGGATTTAAAAAATAGTTTTTAATTAAATTCTTCGCTTCTGAGTCAGTTGCAACTTTAGCAAATAAGGGGGAAAAAATTGCCCAAGTTTTAACTTTAATTTTTTTATAATCCTTGTCATAGGTTGACCAAAATATTCCATCTTCAAGCATTAAACTTCTCATCGCCCCCTTTATAAGCGATGCCTGATGATGATAATATTCACTTTCCTCATCAAAGTTTAATTTATCGGCTATAGATGACAAGATCTTTAAATTTTCAACAAAAATGGAGTTGAATGGTACATCTTTAGCCCAAAAAAAGTTTTTCATACAAAAAGGTGCATCAAAATTACATTTATGATTTTTACTAATTAATTCAAGCCTTTTTTTATAATTTTCTTCAATTGTTTGTTTGGGCGGTAGATTCAAAGGAAGATCAAAACGAGGAGAGTTGTCCTCTCCAGACTCATCTGGGTTGATAATGCTGGCTAGGTGATGTCCTCTCGGATCTCTCTCTTTTAAGAGATAATCATAAAAACGTTTTATATGACCATATATGTTAGATAAAAACTCTAAGTCTTGATCTTTTTGATAAATCTGCCAGGCTGCAAACGCGAGCAATGGTGGCTGAGTAATTGATGAACTATCTTCTTTCCCCCAATCAATCTTAGGAAAATTCGTTTTTTCAGGTTCTTGCCAATAATTCATATGAGGTATCATCCCATTGGTAAATTGTTTGGCTACAAGAGATAATAATTCTTTTTTAGCATCCTCAGTATTGTAATGGGTAAGAATGATAGCATGAAAGCAGGAATCCCAAAGCCATTGATAAGGATAGGAGTCGGGTGAAGAAAGTGTGTATTGATACTTACCTTTACGTCTCCTATTGGAAAGCATTAATTCGTAAACTTTTGTTTTTAAGTCCTGCATTATAATGGAATTTAATTAGGTAATACTACATTAACATAACGACTTAAATAAATAACTCCTCTGCTATATTAGCTCCATGAATTTAAAAGTAGGGATTTTCATCACACTACCCCAACTAATTTGAACTTTAAGTTCAGTTTCACCCTTCCTGATCCGAGAAAAGAGGGATCAATTCAAAATTATATAAAATTGTATAAAGATATTCTAGGAAAAAATTAAATGAGCCGGGTGGTTATTGCTTTTGATCGGGGATCTGTCAGCGAAATTGTTGAAAATGGCGTGACAGGTTTTGTGGTAACCAACGTTGATCAGGCTGCAAAGGCAATTAGTAAAATTGGCCAGATTGATAGAGCAAAGTGCCGAGAGAGAGTGAAGAAACATTTTTCTCTAGAGATAATGCTAAATGCCTATGAACAACTTTATAAAAAATTATTAGCTTGATTACTTCATCAACGAGGCATTTATTCCAGTTATCAACTTTATCACTCCCAAGACATCGCTATTTTCTATTTTCTTGAATTCAAAGGCATTTTGTGATACTCCGAGTGCTTCAAGTTGACTCTGTATGTTTGAAATGTAATCTGGTCCTTTTAAGAAAAGACTTCCTTGCACAGTACAAGTTAATCTTACAGGCCTACCTTTGAATTCATATATACCTGCTAATTGAGCAGCAACAAGGGAGGCAGATCGTTTAAAAAGTTCCCTTGCAACTTGCAATTCAGTTCCAGTAGCTTTTCGTGCCAATTGTGATAGTTCTTCACTTGTTTGGAGCGGTGGTGTTTGTAAATGCATTAATGGAATAAGCACATTGTAGTGTTTATATAGATCACCAGCAGCAACTTCTTTATTAAATAACTGCTCACCAACATTTTTAGATTCCGCATCAACTACTCTTCCTGTTACGGTTTGTGTAAATCCAGTAAAATCGGAAGCTTGAAGATTAACGACAGTATTATTATCTAAGAATATCGCAATATTATATCCAGTTCCAGCAATAGCGGCTATAAGATTTTCCCTATCTGTATCTTCTTCTAGCCCAGAAGTAATAAGACATACTGTGTCATTTGCAACTGTCGTTACAATATCTCTGTTAGTTGTTTTTTTTAGGTAATCCTTAATGGTTTTCCCAACCTGTTCTTGTTGCAGTCCCTGAAATGCGTGTCCTTTTGTATCTCCTTGGTTCATAATGCCATCAAGTTCTCCCATTTCTCCAACAACAGGAATAAGGTTGTACGCAAAATTGATCCCTATCGCAGCCGTTTGCTGGTCAAGATTGGCTTCAATGAATGCTAAAAAATCATCTTTAGTAGCAAACCTAGGAAGAGGGGTGAATGTTTTCTGCTTTAAAATTGCAAATTTCTTACCCTCGTCCAGTTTTACAACTACCATGGCTCCATATGTTCCACCGATAACGAATGCTTGAAATACCTGATTTGGCTGAACCAATGGGTATTCTGGAAGTGGATTTTTTATAAATGGTACGCTCGTAGTTTCCCCTTGTGACGCAAATGATAACTCACGAGCAAAACTCTGACTTATCGATAGATAGTCCGGTACTTCAATTAACGTAGCTTACACCCCTTTCTTAGACTCTACCATACATTCTTCACTAAGCGGGCAAGATTAAATTTCTATTAACCCTTAAAATCTTACTGGAAACCAAGGCTATGGTTGGGGTGTATCGTTAACGTGGAAACAAGGACGCTTTTGCAACCTTAGCCTCATTATCGGGGTATTTGAAGGTGTGGATGTCGAGGGTACAGTCACATGGGTGCACAGTCGTGCTGGCACTGGTTGACTATGTGGGAACTTATTATTTAACGTACTACTAAATAATTTCTTTACTGTAAAAACTAAGATTCTTCTTATCGAGGTAAAATTTGATAAGTGTAGATGAAATTTGCAATTTCATGTCCAATAAAATCAACTCCCTCAAATGAAGGGTGAATGTAATCATCGGGATTAATATATTTAAGATTACCGTCTCCTTGATCATTAAGCGATTTCTCATAGATGTTAATTATGGGAATGTTGTGAGCTCTGGCATAACTAATATGATTTTTAATATAAGCCATTCGTTCTTCCGCCTGTTTGATTCTATCGGCGACAGGGATATTGAGAAGAATTTTTTTTGCATAGTTTTCTTTACTCGGGGCAATAGTTGCAACAAAAACGATAGCAGAATGTGGATGAGTTGTAATTAAAGTTTTCATGAGTTCATCTAAGGCCTGTGTTTGCTTTTTAATTCCCCCATCAATACCAAATTGAGACAGGGGATTGTAACCAAAAGACTCGACTAAAATAAGGTCAAAATCTCTTGACAATAATGGCTCAAAAGTCGAATCCCAATAGGTTGTTTTTTTGGTCAGTTCCTCGTTTACGGATAAAATATTGGTAGACCCTCTAGCGTAATTATCGATCAGAAATCCTTTACGATCGTTTTTGTACAAATCATTAATAAATCCGTTGAAGCTTCCGCCATGGGGTCCAAGCGCCAGGGTCATCGAGTCTCCTACCATAAAAATGGTATAGACGTCTTTTCTTTGAATTTTAGGAAGAGTATAGGTACGAAATACGAATGGTGTTGGTAAAGGAGTTGGTAATACTGGTGAAGTTTGTTTAGAATTGGCTGGTTTTTGGGGTTGAGTTTTAGTTTTTACTAAATAATATGTTCCTCCAGTCACCGCCAGGATCAGCAATGAACCCAAAATTGCAAATATTGGTGAGAAACCTTTTTTCATTGCTTCTTAAACTATAGCATTGAAGGCTTAATTTGAGGCTAAATAGAGCTGCGGGGCTAGGATTCCCTTCGACTTTGCTCAGAGTAAACTTCTCATCCTTTCCCTGTACTTCGACTTGCCTCACTAGCACTGAGCAAGCGAAGCGCGTCGAAGTGCTGCCGGGCTAGGATTCGAACCTAGATAGATAGCTCCAAAGGCTATCGTCCTACCATTAGACGACCCGGCAATATTTCTTGCAAATATTATCTGGTTTGCTCAACATTTTTTCTATCGATTTTCTCTTTTTCCAGGATTTTACCTTTTTCTCAAAGTTCAAAGCCAATTTATAACTTTGAAACTTTTTTACAAATATTAAAGTTAATGGACGTTTGTTTTTTGTAAATTTTACTCTTTCATTTTTATGGTCATTTAATCTTTTTGTAATATTTCTCGTTGAGCCAACATAATATTGTCCATTAGCGCATTTCAGGACATAACAATATGCCATTAAATCATTATACCGACCCAGCTTTGCTGGTCGAGTATTCTCGATTTCCCTCGATTTTAGATCGGGGAAGATCGGAAGACGACCCGGCAATGTCTTAATATTTTACCAAATTCGTGACCTGGCTGATATAGCCTCAAAAGATTATATCAAACTAACAACCTTGCTTAGAATTCGAACTTTTTATATATAATATTAGTTACTTATGACAGACTGGGAATCAATTTTTAAAAAAAGTGGGAAAGTATTCTTTGAACCTCAAGAAGATATGGAGAATGTAGTCAGTTTAATGAAAGAAGAAAGAGTCAAAAAGGTTCTCGATCTGGGTTGTGGTTCAGGTAGACATACGGTTATGTTAGTTAAAGAAGGATTTGAGGTATATGCAACAGATGTATCCAGAGAAGCATTAAGGTTAACAAAGAAGTGGCTTGAAGAATCTAAACTAAGTGCAACAATAAAAATTGCATCTTGTTACGATAGATTTCCATTTGAAAATAACTTTTTTGATGCAATAATTTCAACTCAAGTTATCCATCACAATTACCACGACAAAGTAAAGTTTTGCATTTCTGAAATTGAGCGAGTATTAAAACCTAAGGGAATACTATTTGTAAGTGTCCCTGCAAGCAAATATAAAAGAGGGGCAACTAAATTTAAAATGCCACAACTGCACACTTATATTTCGCTAGACGGAGAAGAAAAGGGAGTTCCTCATTTTATATACACGAAAACTTTGCTAAAAAGTGATTTCAGTCATTTTACAATACTCGACATTCACAAAGATAAAGGTAATCACTATTGCCTATTTGGGAAATTAAAGAAAATCTAAGTTGGCCTAGTTTTGTAGGAATTGTACTGATTTTTGATAAACTAATTCTGGATATTTAATAATTTCTACCCAATTAGCGGTTCGGAAACCTGCCTGTCGGCAGGCAGGTCATCAACTAGTGCCAGCCAAATTGTGAAATTATAAACTCACTAATACTGATTAAATTAAATTTCTAATAGCATTTTCAATTTTCTCGGTTGCTTGAAGGTAAGAGGTGTTGGGTGAAAAGCTTAGAGGGTTGCCAAATTTCACTGAAACTACCCCTTTTTTCGGCCAACAGGGAGGCTCAGTGCCTGGAGGAACAATCTTTTGAGTTCCTGAAATTTTTATTGGTATCACGCTTGCTTGCATTTCAACAGCTAAAAAACCGGCTCCAGGTTTTAAGACTTGCATTTTTCCAGAGACAGAGACCCTACCTTCAGGAAAGGCTAAAATGGAAAAACCCCGATCTAATAATCTGCCAGTATATTCTAGGGAAGATTTAATTTGTCCTGTGCGTGAAAAAGGGAAAATATTGAAAAGGAAGGTCAAAAGCCCTTGATACTTTTGGTATCTTGGGTCTTCATAAATTACATCAGTTGCTGCAGCAATAGCAAGCTTTCCTCGAATCTTTTCAGGCAAACTCTTAACTACTACCACTGGGTCAACTGCACTAATGTGATTAGAATAAAAAAGAGCAGGGAGAGGCAAACTGGCTAAATTTTCTGCACCTTTCACATTTATTCGCATAAAATAGCTGGCAAGAGGAAAAACAAATAATTTTTGAGCAAGTTTTCTCAAAGTGACTGCAATTGGTCTAAGTGGCCATTCTTTAAATTCGTGTTTTTCGGTCTTCTGGATTTGATGTTCGATTTTTTCTTTAATATCAGAAACAGTTGTACCTGGCCCAATTTCTGCCTCATCAAGAATGATTCCTGTTTCCTCCTCAATCAAAGCCACTAGCTCCACTCGCTCAAGAGAATCCATTTTTAAGTCTTCTACCAGTTTTTTCTCTGGCCTAATTTGGCTGGCTGGTTGATTGGTAATTTTAGCAATAACCTTTTCAACTAAACCTGCTGATGTTGGTAAAAGTTCTTCTGCCTCAACTTTTCTTGTTTCCAGAAATTTTATAACCTCATCCCTTTTGACTTTTTTGGTAACAGTCCTTGGGAAATCATCAAATGGCCAAATTGAATAGTTTTGAATCTGTTGGTAGCTTTCCAAAGATTGATTGACTTTTGTAATAATATTTTGAGGGTTGCGAATTTCCTTACCCAATAAAACTGCATGAATAGTTTGTTTTTTTCCAACCTTTAACCCCGCCACACAACTATCAGTGACTTCAGGGAATTTATTTAATTCAAATTCCAAATCCTCTGGATAAACATTTTCACCAGCTTCTGTGACAATCATATACTTTTTTCTTCCAAGAATATGGAGATGACCATCTTTATCAAAAAAACCTAAATCGTCGGTTTCGTACCAGCCATCCTCAAAAGCTTCTTTAGTTTTCTGCTGATCTTTATAGTAACCTGGAAAAATGTTTGCCCCACGGGCCAAAATTTCACCATCTGGAGCAATTTTCACCTCAACGCCTGATAGAGGTTTACCAACTGAAGCTATTTTTCTATCAGAATAAGTGTTTGCTGAAATTATTGGTGAAGCTTCGGTTGTTCCATAACCTTGCAAAATATAAATACCCATTACTTCCCATTTCCTACCAACAGCTTCATCTAAAGCTGCACCACCAGAGACAATTGTAGTTAGATGTCCACCAAATCTTTTCAAGATTGGGTAAAATAAGATTCGGCGAAGGGTCATTAGAGGAATTTTTTCTCCTATTGTAAACAGTTGCGCCAAGAGTGCTCCTTTACCCTCCTGTTCTGCTTTTTCCTCCAACCTTCTCAAAATTAACCTTAAGAACTCAGGTACCGCTGCCATTTTGGTGATTTTATCCTCAACTAGGTTTTTGGCAATATTAATTGAATTAACAGCCCCTGGATAAGTTACCTGAGCACCACAAGCAAGAGGCACAAACATTCCAGCAACTTGTTCAAACATGTGGGAGAGGGGGAGGATTGAAAGTGCCCGGTCTTTTTCAGTTAGGGCAATTATTGCTAAAGCACTTTTCAAGTTGGATAAAATATTTTTGTGGGTCAGCATTACTCCTTTGGGAAATCCAGTGGTGCCTGATGTATAAACAATTTCTGCTAAATCATTTTCATTTATCTGAATTTTTAGAAGGTTAACTTTACCGGTGGCGTTATGCAATGTTTCCAAATCTAAAAATTTTAAGTTTAAATTTTCAGGAAGCATGAGAAGAGACGACTTTAAAAGAAATTTTGCGCAAGTTTCTTGAGAGATTTTTTTAATAAAATCACTTCTGGAACCAGCATTTAAAGGTACAGCTACAGCTCCTGTCAATTGAATCCCAAAAAAGGAAGCAATCCAATAAGGGGAATTGAATGCCCAAATTAAAACTTTATCCTCTTTTTCTACCCCAGCATTTTTTAGGATTTGACCAACTTGTAAAGCAAGTTTGTAAATCTCTTCATAAGTAAAACTAATTGCTCGAAATTTAGGTCTGAACTTGAGAGCAATCTTATCCCGTAGGTTTTGGCTAAATTTTCCACAAACTCAGCCAAGGTTTTAGTTTTTTCTAAATCAATCATTTTACCGAAGCTAGAAAAACTGCTACAACATAATTGCCATTATGGGAAATTGTGAGGTCAAAGTCTTTAAATTTATTTCTAATTTTTTTTGAAGATTTTAAAATAGGCTTTCCGCTTTCTTGATAATTAACCTCCATTTCTAACCAGCTTCCTGAAGTTAGGCTTAATGCTTTGATTGCCGCTTCTTTGGCAGCAAAAATTCCTGCTAAATGGGCTGGATCGCAATTTTGAAGTTCAGCAGGAGTAAAAAGTTTTTTTAAAATTGAAGAAGAATTGGTTATTTTCTTTTTAAATCTTTTAAGTTCTACTAAATCAGTCCCAACGTACATCTTCATTTAATTAGATTTAAAACATTTTTTAGAGGTTCTGCTCAAAAAATTAAAGAATTTTTCTTGATAGTCAGTACAACCTAGCTCGCCGTGAATTTCCATAATATGTTTTCCCCATCAGATCTAGATTAGCATATTTCCTGCAGAACAAATTAAATCGGGTTTGGGGAAAAACCACTTATTGTAAGAAGATTTGTTGAGGATACAAATAAGATAAGCTAAGTTGAGAATAATCAAAAGTTCGAAGGTTGTTTGCTAGTGCCAGCCTGGATAAATTAGACCGCAAAATAGTCTTCTTTTTTGCTTTTATTCCATATTCCTAACATACTTGCAAAGTTAATATTCATGTGTTAAAAGTGAGCTGTGAATCTCAAGTTAAGATTAACTAATTATGATTGCAATAGGCATAATATCTTTATTTGTAGTTTTGGTAATATTATTTCTTTTGTATGTTAATGAAAATAAAAACGTTGAATATAAAAACGAGTCTATGATTCTTAAAATTATTTATACGATATTTATTGGCGTCCTTTTTGCTACGCTTGTTGGCGTCGGAATCGCAGCGTTTTATCCCCAGCCTAAACCTCCCGAGTATCCTTCTGCTTTAAAAATTCCAAGAGAAGGAGGATTAAATCAGCCAGTTTTTGAAGAACTAAAAGGGGAACAGGAACAATATGATAGGCTGGAGAAGGCTTTCCAAGACCAGATGGAGATATATAATAGAAATGTATCGATTGTCGCGATTACAGCTTCAATTATTACTTTGGTTATCAGTCTAACTCTTTTTAAGAAAATTCTTCTGATTGCAGACGGATTACTTCTTGGAGGGGTATTGACAATTTTGTACAGCATTATTCGGGGATTTGGCAGTGGCAATAATAAGTTTCAATTCATTATAGTCTCTACTAGTTTTGTTATCGCTCTTTTTCTTGGATACATTAAACTTGCCAAACCTGCAAAAACCTAATATTTTAAAATTACCTTTCCGACTATTTCTTTTTGGCTGATCGGACCAAATTTTGCACTTTCTTTTTTGTTGTCACCGGAAACAAAAGCCTGCCTATTTTCGATTTTGTCGATTCTCTTCAAAAAATCTTTAAATTTCTCTCTAAACACTACAACATCACCGACATTGGCTGAGATCCAATTAAATGTCAAAATATGATCACCAGACTTAAATGCCGGCATCATGCTTTTATCTTTGATAATAAAACGGGAAAAGGGAAATAATTTCAAATTATAAGTTTTAAATGCTAAGTTATAAATGACAGTTCTATGCTAATGTTTATAACTTATAACTTATAACTTATCACTTCTTTGCAGCGGCTTTTGCTTTATTAAACATTTCTGCTATCTCATCAACTGTTTTTTTCAACTCAAGGGCAGAATCCATGCTAACTTCCTGTTTATTTTTTGAACAAAGTTTTGCCGCTTTCCAAAAAGTATCGTGGAGTTCGGGGAACATTCCCAAATGCCCGGGCTTAAAAAAGTCTGTCCAAAGAATCAAAAGCTCTTCTTTGCATTTTCTGGCATGCTCCTCTTTAGTCCAAATAGCCCGAACCAATGTGTTTCGATCAGCTATAGTTGCTGTTTTATTGTCAAAACCTTGGATTTTTTCAACCATCTTGATGATGGTCTCTGCAGCAATTTGTGCAGGACGAGGGTCATAAATCCCACAGGGTACATCACAATGAGCATATACAATCGAAGGCTTAAATATTAAGTCGATAATTCTTAAAAGTTTCATAGACGAGTTGTTATATCAAATGAAAAAACAAAATTCAAGAGGAAGATTATATCTTTAGAAAATAGTTTTTAGCTACTTTTATTCCGGAAGGTAAAAGTTTCTTTGTAGACAAAAATCCTAAAACATTATTTGTAAGAAGATAAGCTGCACTCATTCCCAAAGCAAATATCGAGCGCTCTAATATAACCACCGGGATCAGAGAAATCCAAACATTGGCCGGTAAATTAAAAGCCCAAAGCCAGGCAACACTGCCGACTGAGTGAATCGTAAAGGTTGTCCCCAAACTTTTGGCGACTAAAAATTTTTCTCGAAATGGCCAAACTAAAAAGGGTATTAGCCAAAACATACTATATGCCCAGGCTGCTCGACCAAACGGATGTACGTTAAAAAGAATAATCGCGGCAGCCGGTACAACTAATTGCCATCTATCTTTACGTGCGAAGAACCAAACTCCAAAAAGTGTAGGAAAGAGGCGAATAATTGAAGCTTTGTCAATTGAACCCGCTCCGTGAAAAACTAGATTGGCAATCTGCATCGCTAAAACAGAAATTACACCTAACCCGGTACCTAAAAAAGCGCCGGAAATCGGTGCAAACCAATCAAAAAGCGTAAAGTTTACTTGCGAACCTACAATGTTGCGGAAAGGAATCTGCAAAGCAATAAAGCCCAAAACTGTATAAATTAAAATGAAAAGCAATTTCTTCCTCATCTTGATCCTCGCAGATCAATTTATATAATATGTGCCTTGAGAAATCAAGGATAAGAAACTTGACCTTGCACAATTTTTAAATTATTCTGATCATGTGGGCAGAAACCTGCTAATTGTTTTAATCGTTGCACTACTTATTCTTCTGACTGGAGCAGGTTATTTGATATTTAAAAATCAAAAAGTAATTCCTAAGTCCAGCATTTCCACACCATCATCAAACCCAACTCCGGCCTCACTTACAGCTAGTCCCTCAGTCTCAGTTACGCCTTCACCAGCACCAATTTTGACACTGGCACTAACCCAAAATGCTATCAAGACCAACGTCAACGCCCAAAATTACCAAGGCTTAATTTCTTATATGGCAAACCAAGTTTCAAGAATTCTCCAGGCGACTGAGTGTTGCGGGCCAGAACCCCGTGAGTCAACCGTTTCCCAAATGTCTTACATCGACGAGGGAATTCCTTTCAACTTTGATCAGGAGCAAGAATTAGTTAAAAATTTAAAATCAAAAAATCCAGAACTTGCTGATAAATTCATTGGGATATCAATAAATAAAGAACATTTAATAGCATTTACAATAAATAGCGAAAACAAAATTTCAGAAGTCCGAATGTCTGTTTCTTGGAAATTATTCAGCTACTAATTGGTATTTCTATCCACAACTGATTTAACTGTTTTCACCCAAGAAGGATCGCCATTTTTTTCTTGATACTGCCAGAAGTGAATACCCCACAAGCCTATTGATTCAATCTTATATGACCGCAAGAAAGAATCAGCCTTCCTAATATCATCTGCAGAAAAGCTCAATATCGGATCATTGGCCTGGCTCAATTTCTTAATATAAGGCTCTGCCTGCATTTCCAAAACCCAAAATTTTGCCCCTTTTGATTCAACTTTTGTTTTGATTGATTCGAAATTAGGCGAAAACCATAGCCAAGACTGAACAGGCCAGACAAGATGATCAGGCCATAAAATATGAATCTCACGACCAAAAATTTTGGCGGATATTAAATCCGCTCCTTTGGTTTTAAAAAAGGCGTTAACAGCAAAAACATCGCCTTCTTTTAAAATTGGTAGAAGTTCTTGCCAGCTTTTGTCATAAAATCCAGTCGCCGCATGATTAAGAATTATCGGCCGTTTCAAAAGGTCAGACCTTCGAACCGTCTCAACTTCGGCAACTATCAAGTTTTGCTCAATCTTCCACTTGTTGACATTGCCAATTAACAGCTCATTTTCTACCTGCCAATAGGCAATGTTGTCGAAAGTTGCCAGCTCCTCTACAACTTTTCTGTCAATAGCCAAAATATCTTTAGCAACCGGATGATCAACTGTTATTTTTTCTCCAAATTTAACTTGAGAGGCAACTTCTTTCGGCCAATGATATTCAGGAAAATAAGGGGTCTTGGCACCAAGAGCAATTATCACTTTTACACCTCTTTTATCTGCTTCCTCAATCGCAAATTTTAAATTTTCAATTTTCAAGTTTCCATTTTCATCAACCATCTGATCCCAAAAGAAGGGTAGTCTTACCCAATCAAATTTGAACTCATCAAGCATTTTTATGAAATCTTCTCGCGGATCAAGTCCGTACCAGTAAGCTTGCTCAAAACTGTAGGAAACTCCATACATCGGCCTAAAATTAGAATCGATTTTTCGCTCAGGAATTGGGTTGGCAAAAGCATTTGCAATAAAAATTGCCAAAATTAGAAAAAAAATAATTAAAATTCTAGTCTTCATTTGAGATGAATAATATCATAGCAGGTGTGGCTCTCTTGTCTATTTTTATGATAAAATTAGCTTCGATTGCCGAAGTGCTTGTACTGAGCATGCCGAAGTGGCGGAACCGGTAGACGCGCAGCGTTCAGAACGCTGTGAGCATTAGCTCATGGAGGTTCGAGTCCTCTCTTCGGCACTGCGCGGACGTGGCGGAAAGTCTCGTTTTTGCTTGACAGCAAAAAGTGATATACGCTTAAGTTGTTAGCCGAGGTGCTGGAATTGGTAGACAGGCTAGCTTGAGGGGCTAGTGTCAGTAAAATGGCGTGCAGGTTCGAGTCCTGTCCTCGGCACATTGGGTTCGTAGCTCAGTTGGTTAGAGCGTCACGTTTACACCGTGAAGGTCAGAGGTCCGAATCCTCTCGAACCCACAAGTTCAATGGTAAAAAATATCAGCAGTCTGCCTTGCCTCGCTTCGCCGAGTCAAGACATTCCTCTGATATAATTTTTCGCAAAAGCTCAAAATTATGAAAAAGATTAACCAAAAAGATCGAAAATGGGAACCGGGTAGTCATGAAGACCCGAAAAGACCTGGCGTTTATAAAAAAGTATTAATTCGACGTGAGGAAGCTGATCCAAAATCAGGATTAATGATGTTTCAACTTTGCAAAATTCCGCCTAAAACAACTCACGTTGCCCATTCACACGAGACAATGGATGAAATTTTTTACTTTACCGATGGGAGCGGTGAGATAGAAATTAATGAAGAAATAGAAAAGGTAAAGACAGGAGATCGAATTATTGTACCGGCAGGTCATATACATCAAATTCGAAATTTTGGAGAAACTGAGTTAAAATTTATTGGACTCGGTGTTGCAATAGATTAATGTTTTGGGTTTATGTACTGAGGAGTAGTAAAGACAAAAAATTATATACAGGATATACTAATAATCCGAAAGGCAGATCCAAAGAACATCAAAGTGGAAAAGTTTTATCGACTAAATTTAGGGGTGAATTAAAGCTCGTATATTTAGAAGCATGTATAAATAAATTTGATGCTTTGGCTCGAGAGAAATATTTAAAAAGCGGACGAGGAAAGGTATTTTTAAAGAAACGGTTAAAATACTGGTATAAAGAAGAGGTTCAGAAATAAAGGCCGGGGCCCGTACGAACTTTCTGGATTTAGCAATAAGTCTGTAATATCTGTACATTTACTAATTTAATTTCGTTTTATAACTGGGATCCAGATAGTTCGTACGGGCCGGGATGGCAGAGGTGGTCAACGCGCTCGTCTGAAAAACGAGTTATGTCGGTTCGACTCCGACTCCCGGCACAAATTTTGGTGACTTTAGTCACTGAAATTTGTGCCTTGGTGTGGAGTCGCGCTTTGCGCGACGGAGTTTACAGTGAGCTTGTCGAACTGACTCCCGGCACAACGCATTTTTAGCCTCAATTTTTGACTATCCAAAGTCGGAGGTTAGAATTTTTTATCGGTAAAAATAATTTGATGAGTAATTGTTAAGGTTTTATTAAATCTTAGGGGTGATAGTTACTATTGAACGGTAGTTAGGATTGTTGCTATTTTCATGGTCAAATCTCCTTGCTCTAATTTCGAGAGGATCAACCTTATATTCAGCGAGCAAGGTTGGTGGGAATACCCCTAGCACTGATACTTGCTGGATTAGACTATTAAGTACGTCTATGTTGGTAGGCGTTATATACTCACCCACTATATAGTTAAATAAATAAGCAGTACCATATAGAGAAACTATCTTCAAACCCATACTCGAAAGAACTATTGGTGTTTTACTCCGCGTAGACCAATCTAACTTGTGCCTAGTCTCATGTATCAAAATGCCACTATGCCTTCTGTTGTTGGCTTTAATGAGCAACCTTTGGGCAAAAGGTAACGATCTTTCTGGATCTACATTTCTCAAATAATTAGGTAACTTTCTTGTATAAAGAACAGCATTCAGGCATTTTTCGTCTCTTTTTCTAAATGGCCATTTTCGCTCTTTTCCTGTCGACATCTTCTCAGCAATAGCCAAGCGCCTCTGATAACCTTTCCATGCCCAATCACAATAAATGGTTATATTGTCATTTAGCGGGTTATATGATCCAGCAACTTCTAACCCAAAAAATTTGAATGGATTAATTAGAGCTTTTCTTCTTACTCTAATTCGAGTGCTTTGTATATGTTCACTAGACATACCAAAATCTCGAAAAAATCTTGCGCATTTTTCAGGATCAACATAAACACTGTACGGAACTGTTTCATCCAAAACCTTAGGATGATATTCAATCACTGGCGAAGCAGACCCAGTTATCTCAGGAGCCACACCTGGTGAAATTACCTGTTCATGATTCATGAAGCCGAATTGTACATTGAAGCCATATGTTTTTCAACCCAAAAAGTTCTCCTTCGTAAACTCAGGATAAATAACATCGTTTACCCTGAAAATTATTGAAGGGTCTACGTATCGGCACAAAATCCCATAGTTTAATTATTCCGCCTCTGATAGTATAATCTACCTAAAGACTAATGGAAAATTCAGAAACACCAATTTCTGCCACTTTCCGTAAAGAAAAAATCAGAAGAGTTGCTGGAGATTTGGAAGTTACAGATCTCTTTCCTGAGACGCTGAAAGATGAGGTGCCTATTATTATAATTCCAGGCTGGGGAGAGACACCAGCAACACATAAGGATACGCTAAACACGATTGCAACCCTTGGGCGAAGGGCAATTGCAATTAAAATCCCGCGCTTAGGCGGGGCAAGGTCAGAAGGTGGTTATCCCAGATCTGAATATAATAAAGCCCTTGCCCTAATAGATACTTTAAACAAAAAGGGGCTAAGAAAAGTTGATTTGATTGCCCATTCCGAAGGGGCAATTCAGGCAATAATTGCGGCGTTAAACAATCCCGAAAGGTTTAGAGGCATTGTTTTTGTCGATCCCGCAGGCCTAACCGGCAAGGACTCAACAGTAAAATTAGCAACACGTTTCGTTTCCATGCTGGCAAAAGATGCCCGGAGAATGGTAAAGGCTCCTGGGGATAAAAAGGTAAATATGCTAAGAGCTGCAGCAGAAGCAACAAAATATTTTCTTTCAAATCCTCCAAGAGGAGTTCAAGAAGCAAATGCCGTATCCGCAGCGGATATATATGAGATGTTAACAGTACTTAAGGAAGTCGGTATTAAGGTTGCTATCATTCACGGCGTAGATGACTCTATCTTTCCAATGAAAAAGCTTTTAGAAACAGCGCTAGAAAGGGATGGGGTGGAGACCATGGGCTTTTATGCCGTCAAGGGTGACCATAGAGAAATTTCTGTTCATCCAGAAAAATATGCCGCCTTGGCAGTCAATGCTCTTGAAGATATTACTAAGAGGACTTAGTTCGAAAATCGTCCCTTCATGAGAAACATGCAGAGATTATCTGCTTTTGAACCCAAAAAGTTCTCCTTCGTAAACTCAGGATAAATAACATCGTTTACCCTGAAAATTATTGAAGGGTCTACGTATCGGCACAATACTTTTTAGGTTTGGTTTTTACGATCCAAGGTAGGTTTGAGTAGGAAAAATAATTCTAAAAACATTATCAAATTTTGAATTAAAATCCTCTTAAACTTATGGCTGTTGCTAACTAACAAAAATATTGATATAATTCTCAAGATTTTATTCAAGAAAGTAATTGATATTTATTACATATTTACTCCAGTAAAAAATCTTCTTTTTAACAAAGAGTAAATCCTATATTTTATCTGCCAAAATTTAATAGGGGGGTTATTTAAAAATAACTGATTTATATTATCAAAAAAAGTTAAAGAATAAATTATGAAAGCATTAATAATAGCAGCCGGAAATGGAACAAGAATGCAGCCTGTAACCCGTGGGCGACACAAGTCGCTTATGCCACTTTTGGGCCTAAAGATTATTGAACGGGTAATTTTGGGTGCAAAAGAAGCAGGTATTTATGAGTTTGTCATTGTAACAGGCTATAAAGGTGAAAAACTTCGAGAATTTCTTGGCGACGGCAGCAAATACGAAGTTTCAATTTCCTTTGTTCATAACAGCCACTGGGAAAAAGCCAACGGCATTTCGGCGCTTACTGCGCAAAAATACTTCAATGAAAACTTTGCACTTTTAATGAGTGACCATGTATTTAGTCCAAACACTCTGATAAGAATTCAAAGGCTTAAGCTTAAAAATAATGAATGCGCTTTGGCAATTGATAAAAATCTGGATTCAGTTCTTGATGTTGAAGACACAACTAAAGTAATGGTTAAGGACGGAAAAGCTATTGCCCTTAATAAAAATCTTGATGAATACAACGCTTACGACACCGGAATGTTCGTTTGCTCCCCCTATATTTTTAAAGTTTTGGAAAAAACTACCAAGCGCGGAAAAAATTCTTTAAGTGACAGTATGAGGGTGTTAATATCGGAAGGTGATCTTAGAACACTTGACAATAAAGGCAGACTATGGGCAGATTGCGATACATGGGAAGACATCAAATTTGCAGAAAAAAAGCTTTTGAAAAATTTATCAAAACCGTCCGATGGCATTTTATCCAAAAAATTTAATCGAAAAGTTTCTACTTTTATTACCCGCTTTTTGGTTAAGACACCCATTACTCCAAATATGATTTCTGTTTTTATTCCAGTTTTGACTGTTTTAACCTTTTTCCTGCTTTCAAAAGGTACGTATCCGTGGTTAATTTTTGGTGGCTTGATGATTCAATTTTTATCTATTATCGATGGATGTGATGGGGAAATAGCAAGGCTTAAATTCATGAAATCTTTTTTGGGGGCGTGGCTTGATCCTATTTTGGATAGGTATGTGGATATGATTTTGATTGCCGGAATGGCTTATGGCTATTGGAATACTACAAATAATAATTTTATTTTGTTTATGGCAATTATAGTAATTTTTGCTGACGTTTTACAGGATTACATGTCTTCGAAATTCTTTATGATTACAGGCAAGAAGCTGATTTCATCTTTCGATTTCCCTTTTAAAAGGGACGTTAGGATGCTAATTTTGGCACTGGGTGCTATTACTGGTCAGATTCTTGCTTCGTTTTTGATATTTGCCATTGCAGCTCATATAAAAGCGGCCGCAAAAATTGTTAACGCAAAAAGAATTAATGACCAGTTAAAAATTGATTTTGAAGCCAAAAAGTTTTAACCTAGTTTACCCTAAGTTTACCGAATGATCTACGTACCGGCACAAAATCTTTGCTATTTTTATTAAATGAGCAATCTGTTATAATATAATCAACTTAATCGGATCGTTAGATTGTTAGAACTTCCCTTTAGACATCTTCGAAAATTCCCATTAAGTATCAGAAAGGAGGAGAACTATGGCAAAAAGATTATTTATTGGCAGTCTGTCTTATTCAGTTACCCAAGGTCAGCTCGAAGAGTTATTTTCTCAGGCTGGCAAAGTGGCAAGCTGTAATTTGATTACAGACAAATTTTCGGGGCAAAGCAAAGGTTTTGCATTTGTTGAAATGTCTACAGATGAAGAAACAAACGAAGCTATAAAGAAATTTAACAATTTCGAGCTTGATGGCAGAAGGATTGTTGTTAATGAAGCAAGGCCTAAAGAAGACAGAAGGCCAGACTTCAGAGCAAGATCCGGAAACTTTTCCCGATCAAAAAGGTGGTAAGATTTGACTTTTGAAACGAAATGCATTAGATGCGGCCAGAATCGAATACTCCTTAAGGCATGGACTGATAGGATCAGTGGTAAGGGACCCCTAACCAGACATGAACTTTATGTTTGTCCTAACAAAGAGTGCCAAAAGATAGTTGATGAAAAGTTTGAGGAGATGAGAAGAAGAAGAGTTGAACTGGAGGATAGAAAAAAGAGCATTAATCTTAAACCAACAGGTTCTCAGCCCAAAAAGTTCTAGCATTATAATCACTCGAATTCTTTAATTAGGACAGAAAGATCAATAGTTTCAATTGAACGTTTAACTAAAGGCCCTTCCGCAAGCTCACTTACTTGCAGATGATAAGCAGGTTTATCTTCTTTAAAAAACAAACCTACCGATAACTTGTCATTCCGCATTGATTGTTTCCAAGCAGCTTCAAGGTCAGTCGAAGAATGATTTTTGTCCTCCAACTTTACCAACCTCTGCCTGTACCACTCAAGACTTTGGACAGGATTAAAAATTGGGCAAGGTTGAAGAATATCAATTAAAGAAAAACCCACATGTCTAATTGCCTCAGCAATCCGCGAAGTCAAACGCGGAATGTCCGGTGCAAATTCCCTTGCTACAAAAGTGGCATGGTTTGACAAGGCCAAAGCGATTGGATTTAACGGCTCCTCAATACTACCCTCCGGAGTAGATTTAGTTTTGGTCCCTTTTTCGGTTGTCGGACTCATTTGGCCGGTTGTCAAACTATAGCGGTGATTATTGTGGACCAAAACAGTGATATCGTGATTCCCACGCATCAAATTGATAAAATGAGTTCCGCCTTCACCGTAACAACCGCCATCACCAATAACTGTTAAAACTTTTAGCTCGTGATTGGCCAATTTTGCTCCCACAGCAGTCGGCAAGGCTCTCCCATGTAAAGTATGAAAACCATAAAAATCGCAAAAATCCGCCATATCGCCAGAACAACCAACATCATAGAAAATGGCAAATTGCTCTTTTGGCAAATTGGTACTTGCAATTGCCTGTTTAAGAGAAGCCCAAATGGAGTAATTTCCACAACCAGGACACCAAGTTGGATCGTAAGGATATTTTTGTTTTTGAGCTAAATCATTGTCCATATATCAGTCAAGCCTTAAAGTTCTTAACAAAATCAACTATTTCTTCTGAATAAAAAGGCCGTCCGTCATATCGATTTATTCTATTTTTAGCAATAAAACCGGTCTGACTGGCAATAAGCTGCGCTAACTGTCCACCAATATTGCCTTCAACGATTACCACGTTTTTTGAACCTTTAATAACCTGCTCGACTTGCTCTTTGGGAAAAGGCCAAAGCCAGGAAAGATTAAGCATGTTTATGGCAATACCCAAATCTTTGAGCTCATCTTTCGCCTGTTGAACAACTCCCTTGGTTGAGCCAAAAGAAATAAAAGTGATTTCTGCTTTTGGATCAGACTGCCAAAATTGCTCCGGGATTTCTTGCCTCATCTTTTCTAATTTTTTAAAATTTTTATCAAGTTCTAATTTGCAAATATTTGAATCTTCAGTCGATAAACCATGTTCCTCATGAAAATAACTATTGGCAACATATTCTCCTTGTGAAGTACCTGGAACTGTCCGGTTACCAATTCTAGAATTATTTAATTGGTATCGAGGGTATAAACCCGTTTTGTCAGGCGCAGGACTTTTTTGAAAACCAAAACGGCTATTTTCAAAAGACTTTTTGTCTAATTCGAAACAGTATCTGCTCTCGGATAAATATTTATCAGAAACCAAAATCACCGGTACTTGGTATTTTTCTGCAAGCTCCAAAGATTTTCTGGTAAGCTCAAATGCTTCTAAGCCATCACCCGGAGCAAGTACAAAACGGGGGAATTCACCATGACTGGCATCTACTATAAATTTCAGATCTCCCTGAGCAGTCCAAGTTGGCATTCCCAAAGCTGGTCCAGGACGCATTGCTTCAACAACAACCAAAGGCAATTCGCAAATTCCTGAAAGACCTAAACCTTCGACCATATAGCAAAAACCGCCGCCGGAAGTACCAACCATCGACCTTACTCCAACATATGATGCACCCAAAGCCATGTTAACAGCACTAATTTCATCTTCTGCATGTTTGACCACAATCTTTGCACTATTTGCTTTTTCTGCCAAAAAATGAAGTATTGAACTTGAAGGAGTCATTGGATAAGCTGCATAAAACTGCAGTCCGCCAGCCAAAGCACCCAGAGCTATTGCCTCATTACCTGTCATCGTCAAAAAATGAAAATCTTGTTTGGCAACGGACAATAACGGTTTTGTTTGAGTTTTGAGAAAACCATAGCCGGCAGCTGCTGCTTTTTGATTAAGTTTAATAATCTCACTAGGTTTGTCCGCAAATATATCAGCAATTACCTGATCGCAAACTACCAGATCCAGTCCCAGAATGTAGATACAAGCACCAAGGGCAACATTATTACCCATGATATCCTTACCGCCTGCGTCCTCGGCTAGTTTTACCATTGGAAGGTCGATAGTTTTTGCTCTAAAGCTGTAATTGGAAATATCTACTTTGTCATTTTCTTTGTCATAAAAAACAACTGCGTTTTCGCTCATTTCGTTTTGATGCAGATCAAGTCCTTCCTTATTAATTGCTACTAAAACATCGCTTTTTGCGCTCTGGCAGTAAACTGGATTCTTCGAGGCACAAATCTGGTAAGTGTTGTGACCGCCTCTAATCAAGGAAGGATATTCCGGATAATCAAAAACATACCAACCATGTCTGGCTATGGTTTTTGAAAGAAGAAGTCCTGTTGTCATTATTCCCTCTCCGGCAGCACCGGCAATTTTAACAACAAAACTTTGTTTTTCCATGGATTAAAATTCTTCGAGTGTGGAGGTGTCCCCAATCGGCAGGCCTAGCTCCTTTGCTTTAAGAAGACGCCTCATTATTTTACCAGATCGGGTTTTGGGGAGTTTATCGATAAATTCAATTTCTCGGGGATAAGCGTGAGCGGCAAAATGTTTTTTAACAAACTGCGCAATATCTTCTTTAAGCTTCTCGCTTGGCTTAACTCCCTCTTTTAATTTGACAAAGGCCTTGATGATTTCGCCGCGAATAGGGTCTGGCTTACCGATCACCCCTGCTTCAACAACATCTGGATGTTCAACCAAAGCAGATTCAACCTCAAAAGGACCAACCCTTTCACCCGATGTTTTAATTACATCATCAGCTCTTCCAATAAACCAAAAATAACCGTCCTTATCTCTATACGCCCGATCCCCGGAAATATACCAACCGCCCTTAAAATATGACTTGTATTTTTCCGGTCGTCGCCAGATTGTCTTCATCATTGAAGGCCAACCTGGTTTAATTGCTAAATTTCCTTCTTTTTTCGGTCCAAGTTCTTTACCTTTATCATCAACAATTGCTGCCGTTATACCAGGAAGCGGTTTGCCCATTGAACCAAGCTTTATGTCCATTGACGGATAGTTGGCTATCAAAATACCACCAGTCTCTGTCTGCCACCAATTGTCGTGAAAGGGGAGTCCGAATGCTTTTAATCCCCAACGAATGGGCTCTGGATTTAGGGGCTCACCAACACTGGCAAGATATCTTAAAGAACTTAAATCGAATTTGGAAACCAATCCGGTTCCGGCAGCCTGAAGCATTCTTATGGCAGTCGGCGCCGTGTACCAAACTGTTACTTTGTACTCTTCAAGAACCCTATACCACTGGGCCGGGTCAAATCGGCCATTAAAAACTACTGTTGATGAACCATTGCTCCAGGAGCCCAAAATTGAGTAGGCAATTCCTGTCACCCAACCAGGATCAGCTGTACACCAATAAACATCATCATCCCTAAGGTCCAAAACAAACTTTGCGCTTATATGTTCATGAACAATTGCCTTATGTGTGTGGACAACCCCTTTTGGCTTACCAGTCGTACCGGAAGTATAAAGCATAAAAGCCGGGTCATCTGAATCCATCATTCGGGTCGTATAATCCTTATCCATCTTTGTAAGAAGCTCAGAAAAGCTTAAAACTTTTTTGCCGCGAATCTTAAGCCTCCTTGCATCCTTCGGATCGCCGGTTACTAAAATTGTTTCTAAATGAGGCAGTTCATGCGCAACTTTTTCGACCCTTGCAAAAAGTTCAGGCTCTGTCACTAAAATCTTAGCCTGGCTATTTTCTAATCTATCTTTTATTGCTACAGGTCCGAATGCTGCAAACATCGTACCGGCAATCGCCCCGCGCTTAAGCGTTCCTAAAAATCCATAGTAAAGTTCTGGTACACGGGATAAAAAGAAGAAGACTCGATCCTGCTTTCCGATATCAAAACTGTGCAGCAGATTGGCAAATTGATTAGAAAGACTATTCAACTCGGAAAAAGTAAATTCCTGCTTCTGACCGTCTGCACCTTTCCAATAAAGTGCGATTTTATTTTTGCGCCAATTTTTGGCATTCCTTTCAACTGCGTTATAGGCTGCATTAAGCTTACCGTGGACAAACTCGATCTCCTTTTTACCATCATCCCACGAGAAAGAACGATAAACCTTCTCATAATCTTCCAAATTTGGAGGGACCTTAAACGAAGTTGGATATTTCTTAATTACCTCTATCTTCATCAGCTTCAATTTTACTTTAACATAGGCGCAGCTAAACTGACAATCGACATAAAAATAAAAAAGATTATTTGATCGAGGGAACAACTTGCGCTTATAATGAATTTATGGAAAACCCCATACCCCTAAATCAACTTCTTAATCTTTCTGGCAAAACTGCAATTGTTACAGGTGGAGCCATGGGAATCGGGTTTGGGATTGCTTATCGTCTTTGCGAAGCAGGAGCTAGTGTGATGATTGCAGATTTAAAGTTTGAAGCAGCCAGCCAAGCAGTATCGCAACTTTCTCAAAAAGGCTGGAAAGCAAAAGCTGTAAGCGTTAATGTTTCAAAAGAAGAAGATGTTAAAAAAATGGTTGATGAAACTGTTAATTCGTTCGGGTCGATAGACATTTTGGTAAATAACGCCGGAATTTATCCAAGTATCACGCTGCAAAACCTTACGCCCGAAGATTTTGAGAAAATCATCGCTGTTAATCTGAAAGGGGCTTTTCTCTGCACAAAATACGTTTCCCAACAAATGATTAAACAAGGCAAGGGTGGCAAAATTATTAATGTTACCTCGATTGATGCCCTGCACCCATCATCAATCGGACTGTCAATTTATGATGCCTCAAAACATGGGCTTTGGGGTTTTACGAAAAACGTGGCCCTTGAGCTTGCCCAACATAAAATCTGGGTTAATGCCATAGCTCCCGGCGGAATTGCTACACCCGGTGTTCAAGAATCACAAAAAGGTACCCAAACGCAAGGCGTTGATATGCCAAAGATGCTTGAAGCGTTTTTGGCAAATATTCCTATGCATCGGATGGGCGAACCAGATGATATTGGAAAAGTTGCACTATTTTTAGCATCCGACATGTCTTCTTATATGACTGGTGCCCAAATTGTTGTCGACGGCGGCGTCCTTTTATCCTAACCCCTAAATTGTTTTACTAAACTTTTTCTGCTAAAATCTTCTTCGCGCGGGTGTAGTTTAGTGGTAAAACGTCCGCTTGCCAAGTGGAAGAGCATGGGTTCGATCCCCATCACCCGCTCCTAAGAACCCATAGTTTGTTAAACTTGCCTCAAAGTAGTAAAATTTCAAATCATGACTGAAAGATCTTTGGGGGATCAGACAGAACAAAAAGAGAGTTTTCCACAGAAAATTGCTGGTTTTTATTTTGAACCCAAACGGTGGGAATCTGAGAGGATGTATAGAGCTTTAGGTATCAGAAAATTGAAGCGTTTACTACCAGAAACTCCCCCTTATCATCTCAAGTCCCTCAGTTTGGACAACGTGATAAAATTTGAGAAGAAAACGAGGTTTAATGAAAGCGTACACACTTTATGTGTGGTTACCTACATGTCAATCGGTATAGGAATCGGACTAATAAGTCGTGATCCCTTGAATATAGCTATTGGCGGTGCCACGGCTGGTACTGCGGGAGCGCTTACACAATTACCCTTGATAATGATCCAGAGATATAACAGATTAAGAATAAATAGAATTTTAAATAAAGCCAAAACCTCACAACCAACCCATTTATAAAACGGCGTTTGTTTTTAAGTGATTACTTAACGCCTCGAGTTGGAATGCTAGCAATTTAGCCTCATCGTGGCCGTCATTAAACAATCGAGCGAGTCCGACCCGAATACCGTCTCCCGCTCAGACAACTTATAGTTTGATAATTAAGCCTCGTTTTTGGTATAATTCCGCCGATATGCCAGGAAGAGAAGAAGGATCCCAACAGCCAACTACCAAAGAATCGCTCGCAGGAAAACGGGTTACTTTTGATGAGATGTGTGAGATTACCAAACCTCATGAAGAAGAGAAAAGTTATTCAGCATTTGGTCATAATTACCCAGATTTTTACCGATTTTATAGATCAGAATTTCCTAGTGCTTATCTTAGTCGAAGAGTAAGATTGTCAGAAGGTGTAAGAACTTTTCTGGAATCGTCCCGTCCAGAACCAATAAAAATTCCATTGGATGCGGTGAAAGAGAGAATAGAGACAGATGAGGAACTAACATTATCTGTGGCCGAATTTCTAGGAGAACCCCGCCTACGTGTTCAGTTTAAGGAAGATGCAGGGAAAGAAAGACCTTGGATTAGCTTGTATCCTGATAGAGAAATTGAAATCTTCTATGGAGCAGAAGTTGACAAAACCAACAATCAATTAGTTTTTACTCCTGAGATAGCAAATAATGCTGGGGCAGCATATCCACAGGAAAATCTGGAAAGAAGGATTTTAGATGGTTTGGGACTCAGACAAGTTAACGCAAGTTTTCCTGAACAAATAAGAATCGAGCATTTAATTAGTTACAATGGTTACCCAGATAGAGAACAAGTCGATAACCGTGGTTATCCTTTATGGAAGCTTAGTGAAGTTCCTATAATAAGGATTTCCTTAGTGTCAGGACCTGCTGCAGAGGAGATTGAGGCAAGGGAAGCAGCACAAATTCCAAAGACTCAGTAAAACTAATTCGAAAATCGTCCACGATTGCAAGCACAATTTATAAAAAGTAGTTTGTATTCAAGTGATTATTTAATACCTCAAGCTGAAAAGCTAGTACTTTAGCCTCATCTGATTTATCATTAAACAGATTTTGGAGTCCGACCCGAATACAATCACCCGTTCATAAAACCCCATAGTTTGCTAATAGATTCTAATTTGATATAATTTCCACCTATGTCTGAACGATTACAGGAAAACCAAGTCGCAGTAATTGGCGGAGAAGGGAATATGGGAAAAGTTACAGTTGAACTTTTCCAAAGTTTAGGTTACCAGGCTATTTCTTCTGATACAAAAATCCGGATTCTATAAATACGTCTGATGCAATCAGCAGCTCTAAAATTGTTTTTTTCTCGGTTTTACCTGTGGAAGAAATAGCAAGAATTATAGCCGAAGCCGAAGATGTTTTTACTCCCGAACACATTGTATTAGATAATGCCTCGGTCAAAAATCCTTTAATTGATACCTACAAAAAACTTGAAGCAAAAGGGGTAAGCATTTGCTCAACACACCCTCTATGTAAACACGATCAACCGCTTCACGGGCAAAAAGCATTGATCTTAGATGTTGGCAACAATTCACAACAAGCAGCCGAAATTGCCGAGAGGTTATACAGAAACGCTGGCATGGTGACTATACCTTTATCATTTGAGGATCACGACAGAACTATGACAGTAGTCCAGTTAGTTCCTCATCTTATTATGCGTTCGATTGGGACAGCTCTTGAAAAAAGTGGTGTTGATATGCAAAAACTTAGAGAAATTGCCCCTGCAAACTTTCAATTATTTAACCTTAGTATGTGGAGAACATTAGTCCAAGACCCAAGAATCTCCGCAACGCTTATTTCCAATTTAGCAAATAGTGAAGAGGGTCAGCTTTTGGCAGAACGCATTGAATCGGCCATCGCAGACATCCTCGCTACTAAAGGACAAGACGAATTAGCCGGTATCTTTGAACAAGCCTACTTGGGCTTAAATCAGGGAGGTATTGGTCAAACAATGAACGAAGCTACAACGACTGTTTTGGAACGACTTGCAAACCTTGATGTAAAATCAATGACTGTCGAGGTTAAAGGTGATAGATCAGGATTACTAAGAGAAATACTTTTACCCTTTGAAGAACAGAGAATGAGCCTTACAGCCATTGATTCTCATAAATCAAAAGATGGGATAAGGTTTGAACTTGGAATTGATGAAACAACAGCAACGCCTGAATCAATAATGGCAATTGTTACTGCACTTCAAAAAATGGGTTGTTCGGTTACAGAAATTTCTAGTAATAACGCTGCGGAACATTAAAAGTGATTTACGTTTAAGCGATTTTTTAACGCTTCCAACTGAAACGCTAGTAATTTAGCCTCATCATTGCCATCATTAAACAGCTTGTGGAGGTTCGAGCCCAGAACCATCACCCGCTCAAGAGGCTAAATTAACTACCGGTAATGGAACTGTAACTTCAAAATAAGTCCGACTAAATCCTATTTTTTAAATAATGTTATAGTTAAATAGTAATGAAAAATGGTTCAATCACTATTGTAATAGTAATAGTTCTTGCGGCAATAATTGGAGCAATTGGCGTATTAGTTTACCAGAAGTTTTATAAAAACCCTTTGTCTCCATATTCACCTTCTCCAAGTGTTAATTACCAACAACCTGAAATCAAGAAAACCTCAGATGAAGCCACAAATCTAAAAACATATACTAACACGCAATATGGTTTTTCTTTCCAATTTCCTAAGGATTGGTTCAGCCAAGAAGTTCCTGATTGGAATCCTGCTGGAGCATCAGTGAGTTTTTATCCAAATGGAGTAACTCCAAATCCAGGCGGGGCAGGTGTGCCGACAAATGCTGTACTAAATATAGAAATTTCAAGCAATATGCAGTCAGCTAATGAGTTTATAAACACAGCCTCACAAACTTCTGGGTATCAAAAAACATTAACCCTTGCTGGTTATCCTGCAATTCAAGCCCAAACAAAAACTTTTAAGCAATACTACATTAAATTTTCTAGTTCCAACGTACTGATTTTGACCACTTACACTGCTGATGCAGGCAGTAAACTAGAGACAATCATTTCTTCAATCAAGTTCACTAACCAATAGGGTCTTCTAAGCATTCAAATTGTGTAAATGGTTGTTAAGTACTTCAAGTTGGAAAGCTAGAATTTTAGCCTCCTCATTGCTATCATTGAACAGAGAGTGTAGGTTCGAGCCCAGAACCATCACCCGCTCAGCGTATTTTTAGCCTCATCTTTTTTACCCCTGAAATAATAGCTCGAACTTTTAGCCTCGAAGTGTTAAAGTGTTACTATGAAAACTCGCAACTTCGGGAGTTATTTTGTACCAAGTAAACTTTTCACCGATAATTGGAGAGTAAAAAGATAGATTAAATATCTAAACCTTCAATAAAATCTCTAAAAACCTCTGGCACTTCCTGTTTTGAAGTTTTTTCTGGGTTTGGGTCAAGTGCATCTCTAAGTAACACACCTGCATATACGCTCCCGAATAAAAATCTTGCAAGTTTTTCTTTATAAGAATCATCGTGATGAAACTCTGGTCTCAGAAATTCCAAGCTATCCATTTGCTTAACAATTTCACTACTAAAAACGCCAACATTGTCAATGTCGCCAACCTCATACCCAATCAAAAATAAAGTACCGAGCATGCCTGCTACGGCTTTTGGTGATAAATCATCTCTAAACACCTCAAAAGTTTTAGCGAGACCTCCAAGTGTTGCAACAAGCACAGCTTCCCATTTCTCTCCAACCTTTTCTTTAATCTTTTCTTTTAATGGCCTAGATGCCGTCCTCAGTGCATCTGACCAAAAAGGACTATGTGATAATCGTTCGTTCAAAAACGTATTAAAAAAAGGAGAGTTTGCCAAAATTTCTCGTTTATCTCTTTCTAGCGACATGTGGTTTTTTAAGAGCAATTATTATACTATATGCATATGGAAAAAGTACTCTATTTTGGCTATGGGGCTAATCGTGACCCGAAAATGATGGGGTGGATTACAGGTAATCCTAATCTTATAGGTAGGCAAGCTGTTCTTAAAGGATATACATTATGCGTCCAACGACTTGACCAAATCCCCAATTCTGCAAGAGAGAACGTTGCGGCAAACTGGCCACAAAGTTTCACTAGTTACACAATAAAAGAAAATCCAGAGGGTGAGACACATGGTACTCTTTGGGAATTAACCCTTCAAGATAGAGAGCTTGTAAGGGATTGGGAGTTAATTGATTTTGGCTGGTATAAAGATCTTAAAGTTAAAGTAACAACAGAGGATGGACAAGAGATAGAGGTTCAAACCGAAGGTATCGGAGACGGACAAGAATACGACAGAAAGGTTGAGGGTACAAATTATGAAACTTGGCTAAACCCACCAGAAGAGTTTGAAAGAATTGCTACGAAATCAAGAGGCGAATACTTTGCCAGATTTGGAAAGACACCGGAAGGCACTCCGTTGGGTGGCGAAACGAAACATTAAATTGTTCTTCCTGTAAGCCAAATCTTTATAAAATGGGACTTGCTTTTAAGTGGTTGTTTAGAGCCTCCAACTGAAACGCTAGAAATTTAGCTTCCTCATTGTTATCATTAAATAGCTGGTGCAGGTTCGAGCCCAGAACCATCACCCGCTCCAGAAGCTAAACCGGTTACTGGCCGTCCGCCTTTGGCGGGCGAGCCCCGCTCTTTTTTTCAAAAACAAAAAAATGGTGGGTAATGGAACTTCAAGTTTAGAAAAGTCCGCCTTCTTCACTTCTATGAACATATTTTCTATAAATAAGTTTTCACAAAAGTCACTTGCGGCACTTTATGTATAACTTTATGTATAATTACGTTAGCAATTATGGAAGATAAAGAAGGACTTTCTATCACATCTGACGAAGCCCCCCACACGTGTCGTCGAGGCTGGGGAAAAACGTCATTATTACCTTTTCCGTGAGAAAGACCCTAATTATCCTCTGGAGTTAATCATTACCGAAGTTCCACCTGGTCATACCCAGCCATTTCACGCACACGAGACGATTGATGAAATTACAGTAGTATTACACGGAGAAGTAGTCGGCATTACAAAAGACACAAAAGATAGTTCTCCGCAAGAACATCCAATTCAAGCATTATCCCTTTATGACCCCGAAAAACACGACTTTCACAGAATAACAGCTGCAAAGGACGGTACTGTCCTTTTAGTTTTGGAGGATAGGGAAACAGGAGAGATTTTAGGTGGAGAATTACCCTACGATGAGGGTTTTAACGCCGGTAAAGCCTTTCATACAGTAGAAAACAGAACCGACCAGTGGGTAACTATGGCAACAGTTAAGATTACAACTCCTGAAACTTTTGCAAAGAATCCTAAAATTTTCCAGGAAGACAAAATTAACTTGGAATAATACATTTCGCATTTAAATGATTGTTTAATGCCTCAAGCTGAAACGCCCTGCCTGTCGGCAGGCAAGTAGCAATTTAGTCCTTCGTCTGCACTCAGGATCGATGACCTCGTTGGAGTTATCATTGAACAGTTTTTTGAGTCCGACTCTATTACCCGCTCAGACAACTTATAGTTGACGACATATTCTTCTTTGAAATATAATCACCGTCACATGGGAAGAGAAAGGTATCCATTTGATCCAACTAGACAACCAGTCAATCTTTTTAGTGAACAAGTAAGTGCAAGCGCTGCTGATGCTTATTTTTATTTCGCTGAAGGCGCATTTAAAGCCGCCAAAGATAACCCCTATGAAGGTTCTGTGGAAAGGCTTTTTAGAAACCTTGCGCCAGATCATTTAAAAGCTCTAAATAACTCACAGGGTATATTAGAAGCACTTAGTAGGCAAGATATGGTCCAACAAGGACAAACACTTAAAGCCACGAGCGGAAACATCATAGATCTAAATTGGAGTATTCGTGAATTCTTAACAGAATTCAAGAATACGGGAGTTAGAAAAGGACAAGGTGGCTACTTTTGTTAATACCCCTTAGTCTATCGATAGATCTTTTAACTATAACTTGTTTTAACTCTTTCAAGCAGATATATATTCTTACCAATTTATTCCGTTGACATAAGAATATGAAAATGCGATATTTAAGGAGTAAGCGCATGGTTAAAAAACTTGCCGTAGTTTTTTTATGGTTTTTAATAGTTCCCCTTACTCTAGTCGCCACCTCAACACTTCTTTATCAAACAACAAATGTTAAACCTAATCTGAATTTTAAATCTCCCCAAGCCACAGAAAGTTTTATAACCCAAAATAACCTACAAGGACAGGTTTTAGGAACAGAAATTACTGATATACGTCCTTACATTGTCGAAAATTTTCTTAAAAATACACAGCTTGAAAATTATTCAAAACAAATAGTCGAAGCTTCTGATAAATATGGTATTGACTGGAGATTAATACCTGCAATTGCTATGAGAGAAACTGGTGGTGGCGATAAAGCTAGACCGGGAAGCTATAATGCCTGGGGATTTGAAAATGGTAGAACCAATTTTGACTGCTGGGAAAGTGCTATTGAAACAGTGGCCAAAACATTACAAGAAAAATATGTAGCAAAAGGCTTAACAACTCCCGAACAAATTATGGCTGTTTATGCGCCTCCACAGCTTTTTACCGGTGGTAAATGGGCCCAAGATATAAATTACTTCTTCTCAAAACTGGAAACACTCTAAGCTCCTGAAGTAAAATCAGATCAGAAATGAACATAAAGCTTATCTTTGCTATTTTTGTAGGCAAAACAATTACCTACTTGCTGAAAGCCATTGGTAGAGGAGCAACTACCGCTCCAGGGCTTTATGCCCTTAAAATTGATCCCAAATTAATAGAAAAGCTTTCAAGACAAATTAAATATGGCTCGGTCTTAATAACTGGCACCAATGGTAAAACTACAACAGCTCGGCTTGCTTACGATATCCTTTCGACTAAATATAAAATAATTCACAACCGCCAGGGTTCCAATCTACTTCGCGGAATTGCTTCAACTCTGCTCCAACAAGCTTCCTTATTAGGCAATCTAAAATCAGATCTGGCTATTTGGGAGGTTGATGAAGCAACTTTTCCCGAGGCTGCAAAAGTCGTCCACCCAAAAATTGTTACTCTCTTAAATCTCATGCGAGACCAATTAGATAGATACGGTGAGGTCGACAGCCTTCGCCTCCAGTGGCAAGAGGCTATCTCCAAACTCCCAAGTAAAACTACCTTGATTCTCAACGCCGATGATCCCGGTGTAAGCTTCCTAACAAATGTTCACATTGGCAAAACCATCTTTTTTGGAATTAATGCCACCAAAATTAACCTACCTCAAATAACCAATGTTGCCGATATTAAACACTGCTTAAATTGCCATTCAAAACTGTCGTATTCAAATTTACTCACCGCTCACATGGGTCATTATTTTTGCCCAAATTGTAAGCTCAAAAGACCAAATCCCCAAATCTTTGCGCAAAATCTTCAATTTAAATCTAACTTCTCCTCGCGAGTTGATTTAATTCTCAACTTTCCCCGGCCTCGCCAAGCGACCCGTCCTCGACCGGACGAGGTCGGGAAACGGGGCGGGCAACTTTCAACTTTCAACTACAACCTCCCCGGCCTTTACAATGCTTACAACGTTTTAGGGGCTTGTGCCATTGCTAATGCATTGAGCATTCAACCAAAAGAAATAAAGAAGAGCATTGAGAATTTTTCCGCGGCATTCGGCCGATTCCAAAAAATTAAAATGGGGAAAAAACAAGTTATTATTTTTTTAATTAAAAATCCAGCAGGAGCAAATGAGGTCCTAAGAACAATTGCCCAAAAGGAAAAGTTAGATGTCCTTGCAATTCTAAACGACAATATTGCGGACGGTCGAGATGTTTCCTGGATTTGGGATACTGATTGGGAAGTATTAGCTTCGAAAATTAAACGCATAACAGTTAGTGGTATTAGGGCATGGGATTTAGCAACGAGATTTAAGTATGCAGGAATTACACTGAGTAATAAAAATGTTTATAAAGACATAAATTACTCAATAACACACTGCCTCAGAAATCTGAGCACTAAAGATACTCTACTCATTTTACCAACTTATACTGCACTGTTGGATGTTCAAAAATCCTTAAATAAAAAGGGGGCACTAGTTAAATGGCAACTGCAATAACATTAAATATCTGTCATTTATACCCAGACTTAATGGATACATATGGAGATAAGGGTAATATTATCACAATTATCAAAAGATGCCAATGGCGTGGAATTGAAACAACTGTATCATCGATCTCAATCAATGACAGACTAGATTCCCAGAATTTTGATATTTACTTTTTTGGCGGGGGACAAGATCAAGCCCAAATTATTGTAGGAAGGGATTTACAAAAAAAAGCTAAAAACTTGATAAAGGCAATTGATAATGAATCGGTACTCCTTTCTATTTGCGGCGGCTATCAACTCCTTCAAGAATACTTCAAAACACTAAACGGCGAAATGATAAAAGGAATTGGTTTATTTGATGCTTATACCATTGGTTCAACAACTCGCATGATGCAAAATTTACTAATCGAGATTAATCCAGATCTCCAAAATCAAATCCAATCAAGCTATCCAACTACCCAACCATCCAACCATCCAACGACCCAACTCGTTGGTTTTGAAAACCACTCCGGCAAAACTTACCTCGGATCAGAAGTTCAACCCCTAGGCGAAGTCTTAATCGGTGCAGGAAATAATGGGGAGGATAAAACAGAAGGCGCAGTTTATAAAAATGCATTTGGCTGCTATCTCCATGGATCACTTCTACCAAAAAACCCACATTTTGCAGATTATTTAGTATTAAAAGCACTCCAGCGCCGTTACGGCCAAATCAAACTTAAACCCCTTGATGATACCTTCGAATGGCAAACACATAAATCGGCGATCAATCGAACTCGCTCTCAATCCTAAAATCTGCTAAAATTCACTTACGCCGAGGTGGCGGAATTGGTAGACGCGCACGGTTTAGGACCGTGTACCGCAAGGTATGGAGGTTCGAGTCCTCTCCTCGGCACTGATGAAGATTAAATTTTTGGGCACTTCTGCTGGCTGGCCACTACCAAGACTTGGCTGTAACTGCAAAATCTGCACGTCAAAAGATCCGAAGGATAAACGAACCAGAACTCAAATCTTAGTCAATGACGAAATTCTTATTGATGCAGGCCCAGACACCTATCATCACCTAATCAACAATCAGCCATCTATCATTCGTTATCTTTTGCTATCCCACACTCATCTTGATCATGTACTGGGACTTTGGGATATTTCACACATTTATAATAGGCAGCAGAAAATTAATTTAATTGTTACTCAAGAAGTTCTTAATGGCCTTCGAAAAATCCCAGATCTTTTGTTAATTCAATTCAAAATTACAGTTGTCAAACCATTCCATAAAATTCAGCTTGATGGAGATACAAGCACCGAGTACTTTCCGGTTGAACATGGACGAAAACCAACTTTCGGAATCAAAATTAAGTCAGGCAAGATACTGGCCTACATCCCAGATCTCAACAGAATCTCGCCTTCTAGTCAGAAAACCATTCGCGATAGCCATGTCCTTATCATTGACGGTTCGTCGCTTGATAAAATCGGTCAAGTGGCAAGCCATGTCTCAATCAATGATGGAATAGCAATTGCTAAAAAATTGCGGGCTAAAAATACATATTTTGTCCACTTGGGTCATAAAACCGGCAAACATCAATTTTTAGAAAATTATTTAAGAGAAAATGCCGGTCCAAACTTCCACATAGCTTATGATAGTTTAGAACTTCTGATATAGCCTCACTTGCACTCGTATTGTAAAAGAAGAGTCAAATGTTTAAAATCTATCTAATCTGTTTCGATGCAAAGTATAATCGGTCTGATAAAAAAAATTTACGGGAAGTTCTTCAAGTCTTCTAGAACCAAAAGGATTTTAATTACGGCATTAATCTTACTCCTTGCTGCTTTTCTAGTAACGCGTGGTGCAGCTGATCAGAAAAAAATTAAAACTGCCCAGGTCGAACAAAAAAACATCGCTTCAGAAATAGTCGCTTCAGGAAAAATAACTTCTCTAAACGAAACCACAATTCATCCAGCCGTAAATGGCAAAGTCGTCTGGGTACCAGTTAAAGAAGAGGACTACGTTAAAAAGGACCAAGCTATTGCCTCGTTGGACAAGGAAGAATACGAAATTGCGCAAAGACAAGCCCAACAAGATATAATAGCCGCCGATGCGGAACTGGAAAGACTCTATGATGATCTTAAAAAGCAAAGTGGCGCTGAAAATTATGACAACCGAGTTCGAAGAACTGCTGCTGAAGCTACAAAAAATAAGGCAGTTGATGCTTTAAAAAAGGCGGATAGAGACTTAAAAGATACAGTTTTAACTTCTCCATTTGCCGGAACCGTAATCGAACTCAATGTTCATCCCGGGGAAGAAATCTTTTACACAACCGCAGTTGCCAAAATAGCCGACATTCAAAATATCAACTTCACTTCCGAACTTGACGATACTGATATCGGTGGGATTAAAGAAGGGCAAAAAGCCATAGTCACTCTAGACGCTTTTCCTGAGGAAGAATTAGACTCGCAAGTTGAATCAATTAGCTTTGTAAGTAACATTACTGCGTCCGGTGCAGATGTATTTGAAGTAAAGTTCAATCTCGAACAATCGGAAGATTATCGAATCGGAATGAACGGTGAAGCAAGAATAATCACTCAAGAACGAAATGGTGTATTAGTAGTACCAATCGAAGCATTAACTGATGAAAAATATGTCTGGACCAAAACAGATGGTAGCTTCGAGAAAAAAGAGGTAGCCAAGGGAATTGAATCAGATTCCGAAATTGAAATAATCTCCGGATTGACAAAAGATGAAACAGTTGCCACTGCCGGATTTGATCAAATCGGCAAAAAAAGTCTGGTTCAAAAAATCTTCTCGCTATTTAACAAGTGAAACCGATAATTCAAGCAGAAAATTTAAGAAAAATTTACGGCGAGCCTCCATCTGAAACGATTGCCCTGGATAACGTTTCCTTATCCATTAATCAAGGTGAATTTAGCGCAATTGTTGGACCCTCTGGCTGTGGAAAATCAACTTTAATGCATATTCTTGGTTTTCTTGATAAACCCACTTCAGGAAAAATTTTAATTGATGGACAGAAAGCCGAGGATCTCCATGAAAACGATTTAGCTAAACTGCGCAATCAAAAAATTGGCTTTGTTTTTCAAAGTTTTAACCTTTTAGATCGGACCTCATCATTGAATAACGTTTTATTACCACTCCAGTACAATAGTCAAATTCCTGCATCGGAAAGAAAAAAGGAGGCTGAAAAAAAATTAGCAGATGTTGGTCTCTCTGATCGAATGGGAAACTACCCTTCCCAACTTTCCGGTGGAGAACAACAAAGAGTGGCAATTGCCAGAGCCCTAGTCTGTAACCCAGCTGTTATTCTAGCCGATGAACCGACAGGCAACTTGGATTCAAAATCTGGAAGTCAAATAATGTCACTTTTAAAATCTCTGAATCAAAAGGGTAAGACAGTGGTAGTAGTCACTCACGATTTAGCAATCGCTAAAAAAACCAAAAGAATCATTTCAATGAAAGACGGAAAGATAATCTCTGACACCAAAAAGAATAAAAAATGAATTTCAAAGAAAGCGGCAAAATCGCTCTTATAGCCCTAGCTAGAAATAAAGTCCGCTCTTTTCTAACTATGCTAGGAATAATTATCGGTGTAATGTCGGTTGTCCTTTTAATGTCCTTAGGGGCAGGTCTACAACAATCTATAAAACAAGAATTTGAACGATTGGGAACAAACTCTATCTATGTCATGCCTGGAAATCTTGAAGAAGGATTCGGCGGTTTACAAGGATCTCAAACAAACAAACTTAAATTTTCCGACACTGACGATATTAAAAAGAATGTCAAAACCGTTGTTGCTGTCTCTGGAGGAATTGAAAGTTCAGTTGCGGTCACCTATAAAGGTGAAACCAGAAAAGTAGTTAGCTTCTATGGTGTTGATCCGGAATTTACTGAAATCGCCCAATATAAAATCGAGAAAGGAAGAACTTTTACAAAATCAGAAAATAATTCGGGTAAAAGGATTGTTGTTGTTGGCACAACAATTGTCGAAAAACTCTTTAAGGGAGCTGATCCTTTGGGGAAAGAAATTTTGGTCAAGGATAAAAAATATAAAATAATAGGCGTATTGGAAGAACTAGGGTCGCTTCTTGGTCAAGACCAAGATAATGCAGTATTTTTGCCAATTGAATCTGCCAGACGACAACTTAATTTTGACCGACCGACATGGATAATAGCTAAAGTGGATGACCCCCAGGACATCACAAAAACCAAATCAGAAATCAGAAAACTGCTCCTCGAAAGATTATCTAGTGACGATTTTTCGGTTTTAACTTCGGAAGAAACTCTCCAAGTAGTTAACGTAATTTTAAGTGTTGTTACGAGCGTCTTGGCTGGCATTGCTGCTATCTCACTTCTTGTCGGCGGAATCGGCATTTCCAATATTATGCTTGTTTCAGTCACCGAAAGAACTCGAGAGATTGGACTCCGTAAGGCTGTAGGCGCCAGGCCTAGGGATATTCTCACCCAATTTTTAATCGAAGCCGTCATTTTATCAGTAACAGGTGGAATAATCGGCCTTTTATTAGCATCACTTGGAGCTTTAGGTCTCAGTTTCTTTATGAAAGCTACAATTACCCCTATTGCTGTAATCCTAGCATTTGGTTTTTCAGCTTTAGTTGGTATTATCTTTGGTGTGATTCCTGCCATTCGTGCAGCCAGACTTGAACCTATTATTGCTCTGCGGTACGAATAAGCTCTAAAATTAACCCAATGCCTATCTACAAGAAAATTTCAAATTTCAAATTATTATTTTTTATTGTTCTTTTCTTTTCACTTTTCACTTTTCACTTTTCACTTACTCTTGCTCAAACCCCTCTCCAAAAGGCCCAACAAGACTATACTTTCCAGTTTTCTAAGTATCGTGACGCCCAGCAGAACTACATCAGCTCCAAGGCTACCTATGAATCTTTTAAAACAGCAACAGCCAAAAATGACGCTTTCTTAAAAACCAAAGATTACCTAACCCAAATAGACAATCTTTATATTTCCTATCTGCTTCTTGTAAAAGAATATTCGCAAGAAATCGACTGGACCAATTCTAATGACCAAAGAATTAAGATCAACCAAATCTTTGATGATGAAACCTCTTATCTTGGCCAGCACCAACAAAAAGTTAAGAATGTTCAAGTCCTGGAAGAATTGCCACCGCTTGCCCAAACCCTTAAAGACTACCAAGAAAAAATCGGTCAACCTCAGGTTAATAAAATTCTGGCAACCTATGAAATAACCAGAACAAAATCTCTTCTTGAAGAATTTAAACAACTTTCTTCAACTTTAGATGATTACGTCAACTCTAAATATTCCCCGTCAGAGAGTTCGGTCTTGGCAAATTGGCGTTCGGAGATTGACAATATTGTTAAAAGTACCAATCTTTATTTAGATCAAGCAAATGGAAAATTTGCTAAGATCCAGGAAGAAAAAACTAGTGAAAATGATCTCAAAGAAATTTCGCTTTTAACTTCAAAAGCAAATAGCCAGTTGCAAAAATCAAAATCGCTATTTGAAGAAATCTTAAGACTGCTATGAAAGACCAACAACAAGGATTAATGGAAGAAGAAATTATTACCGAGGAGCTCGGTCAGCGCGAAGAATCACAACAGACTCCTGATGCTAAAAAGATCTCCAAATTCCAAATCAAAAACCTCCTGACAACCACCCAAAAAATTGCTCTTCGCTTCAAAAAACCAAAGATTGCGACTCTAGTATTATTATTTATTTTTCTTATTGCGATATACTCTGCTCTTGCCTTGCTCTCCAAACGAAATCAGCAAGAAATCCCGTCTGTTCCCACAGTCGAATTGACCAGTCCCAGTCCGCAAGCCTCAATTGACTCCAAACTTACAGAAATCACCAAAAAAGTAGAAAACTATAATAAAAAATTAGAAAATCTGGATAGTTATTCATCCAAACTAACACCACCTATTGTCGATCTAGAGATAGAATTTAAATAAACCTATAATTTTTTTGACTTTAGCCTTAAAAAGGCATAGAATATAGTCCGCATGAAAGGTACAAAGATTGCTAAAAATTTAGCGCAAGCAGCGTTTGAACCGCTAGAAACTCTACGTTCCCAAACTGTCAAGCCGATATTAGAAGAAACTGGCAGGGAACTGGGGTCTTTTTTTGGTGCACCGAAAGGACTTGGTAAAAATCCTCGAGAAATAGCAACCGAAGATCTCAAACGAGCTCGCCAAAAACAGGAACTGGAGGAATTGAACGAGGAAGCTGATCAAAAATCTCAGGAGTTACAACAGCGTGTCGTTGATCAAATCCAGTCACACCAGTCACAATACAGATTCGAAGAAGTTAGAGTTAACAAAGAACAAGGTAAGCTAAAAGAACAAGTTGTCGAATTACAAACTGAAGTAGTCAAACTGGCCAAGGCAGCAGGAATTGATACCAAAGCCCATCTTGAAAACACAGGTAAAAAAATAGGTATTCTGGATATTAAACGACTCACCGCCATTGTCAGATTTTTAAGAATCAAGGCCGAAGAATCCAAAAGTGCAAAAGAGCTCGTTTCTCAAAGAACTAATGCCAAACGAACTACCGGTATGCTTGCCTGGGTCAGTGGTAAGCAAATGAAGGTGCATGAACAAGGTACTCTCCACCTCCAAGGATAATCTAAATAGTTGTGAGTTTTTTGTTTATAGTTTATAGTTCACACTGGAAGGGTTCGTAGCTCAGTTGGTTAGAGCGTCACGTTGACATCGTGGAGGCCACAGGTTCAAATCCTGTCGAACCCACTGACAAATTTTCATCCTGTTTCTAAAAACTTGCCTTCTAAAAAAATTCAAGATTGCTATAAAATTATTGTAAAAGGTAAAATAAGTTAGTATGGAATCAGAAAGAACAACTGATGTTGCCCCAAAAGGAGGGGGATTCGTTAAGAGAATTCACCATGGCCGCCCAGTAATGACCCCAGTTGTTGCTCAAAGTGCTTTTGATGCAGAAGGTAATAAAACTGTCGAATTTAAGGTCAATACTGGCGGGGAATTAAAGCCACTAACCCCAATTGAAGAAGAAGCTCGACAAGCATCTGAAGGCTTCAGTGACCCTCAAACAGCACAAAGTGCAAGAAGACAAAAATATGCTATAAAAAGGAAAAGTGGAAGAAAATAATATTCAGTCGGGAGAAAATTACAAAAACGTTGAACGACCTTTAGGTAAAATTTTACTTTCCAATTTTTTGGGCGGGATTGCCTGGAGTCTAGGTGTTTTGGTTGGAACGGCTCTTGTTGTTTCATTAATCGCATTTGTCATATCTAAAATTAACTTTATTCCAGTTCTTGGACAATTTTTGGCAAAAGTATTAGAATCTGCTCAATCTCATCTCACAACTCGATGAATAAAAAATCATTAAAAGATCATCGCGAAATTGGTCGCGACCTTGATTTATTTTCATTCCATGAGTATGCGCCTGGCGCTATCTTTTGGCACTCTAAAGGCTGGATAATTTACCGAACCTTAGAGGAATTCATCCGTGAGAAAGATCGACTCGGGGGCTATCAAGAAATTTCCACTCCAGTAATGGTTAAAAGCCAGTTATTTAAAGAATCTGGCCATTGGGAACATTTTAGAGAAAATATTTTTAGTCTGAAAGTTGAAAATCAGGACTATTCTCTAAAACCGATGAATTGCCCAGAAGCTGCTCTTCTGTTTCGCTCTAAAACCAGAAGTTATCATGATCTACCAATAAGACTAAGTGAGTTTGGAATATTACACCGAAGAGAACTTTCCGGTGTACTCGGCGGGACTTTTCGTGTTCGTCAGTTTGTGATTGATGACGCCCATCTCTTTGTCCGCCCTGATCAGATTCAAGAAGAAATTCATAAATTATTACGATTAGTAATTGAAGTTTATCAATCTTTAGGTTTTAAACCTAAGTTTTATTTAGCAACTAGACCAGATAAAGCTATGGGCGACAAAAAAAGCTGGCAGGAGGCTGAAAAAGATTTAGAGAAAGCCTTAAAAGATGCCATGGTAAATTTTGATCTAAAACCTAAAGACGGAGCATTCTATGGCCCAAAAATTGACATTCATATTGATGATTCACAAGACCGAGATTGGCAATTGGCTACAATTCAGCTTGACTTTCAAATTCCACAACGTATGGATCTTAGCTATATTAATAAGGAGGGGAGAAAGCAAAAACCAGTGATGATCCATCGAGGTGTTTTTGGTTCTATTGAGCGATTTATCGGTATTTTGACGGAACATTTTCAAGGATCCTTTCCTCTTTGGCTCTCTCCAATTCAAGTCATTGTCCTACCAATTTCCGACAAATTTAAAGATTATGCCAATCAAATTAAAAATGTCTTAATATCAAGCGGCATTAGAGTCGAAGTCGATGAGAGAAACGAGACCTTACAGGCAAAAATCAGGGACGTAACGCTTCAAAAAATACCCTACATTCTAATTGTCGGTGAGAAAGAAAAGGTATCAGGTAAAATTGCTGTCAGAACCCGTGAGGGAAAAGATCTCGGTCAAATGACCTTAAAAGAGTTTACAAATAAAATTCACGACGATATTGATAACAAATCATAAAAATGATAACATTTTGCCCAATAAACCGATAAAGTCCGATTTAACGGAGGTCAAAGGTAAAGAGATTCTTTAAATTAAATCATCAGATAACAGCCAGCCAGCTCAGAGTCATTGGCGAGGATGGCAAACAACTGGGAATTTTACCTTTATCTGAAGCACTCAAGAAGGCCCAGGAAGCAGGCATTGATCTTGTAGAAATAGCTCCCGATGCCAAACCTTCGGTTGCCAGATTAATTGAATTTAAAAAATTCAAATTTCTGCAAGAGAAAAAAGAGAAAGAGGCAAAACGCCACACCAAACAAGTAGAACTCAAAGAGGTTCGCTTCTCACCGTTTATCGGAGATCACGATCTGCAAACTGCTCTTGAGAGAATAAAAAAATTTATTAATGAAGGAGACTTGGTTAAAATATCCATTGTTTTTACAGGAAGACAAATGGCCCATCCGGAATTTGGGCCAAAGCTCCTTCAAAAAATAATGGGAATGCTTGAGGATCAAGTTGAAAAAGATCGAGAAGCAAGATTTGAAGGCCGAAGATTTGTCACAATAATAAAAGGCGCCAAAGGGCAAGTTAAAAAACAAGAAAGCCAAAATGAAACAGAAAACCAAAAAAGCGGCAGCTAAACGATTTAAAATAACTCCGAAAGGTAAAATTATTAGAATGCGCCAAATGGCAGGCCATCTAAAAATTGCCAAGAGCAGGAGTGCTCGCACCAGATATAAACAGGTTGCTTTTGTTTCCAAAGAGGAAGAAAAAAGGATCCAAAGATTAATTCCATATGAGAGTTAAAAGAGGCGTTACCTCACATCAAAAACACAAAAAATTTTTAAAGCTAGCTAAAGGCTATCGAGGCGGCAGGTCAAAACTTATCAAACAAGCTAAAGAAGCAATAATCCATGCCGGCGCCGACGCTTATCACGGCAGAAAAGAAAAAAAGCGTTCATACCGAAGACTTTGGATTACCAGAATTAATGGAGCACTTGAAAGTCATAATATTTCTTATAGTCAATTTATTGCTGCCTTAAAAAATAAAAAGGTTCAACTAGATAGAAAAATTCTCTCACAAATTGCCATTGAAGATCCTCAAGCCTTTGCAGAAATCGTTAAAAAAGTTATTTAAAAATTTTCCAAAAAATTACTAATTTTCCCCAATTTTTTTAACAAATTAAAAACTAAATAAATCCTAATAAAACAATCTAATCTCACCGTCAAGTCAAATTAAATACTTGACAAACTAATAAAGAGAAGTTTTATCATAAAATAAGTTAAATATTTTTTTAAGGAGGTAGCAAAAATTGCATTGAATGACCATCCGAGCAACCGAAGGTTTTGGCCTTCACCTGACCCTGGATGGCTACGGCGGCCCCCAAATTAAATTAGCCGACAAGAAACTCATTAGAAGAGCCCTCATAGAACTACCCAAACTATTAAAAATGCATAGATTTATCGATCCAGTAGTCAAATGGTATTCAGGCCTTATCCCTCAAGATTGCGGATATTCTGGTTTCGTAATGATTGCAGAATCACATATCTCGATACACACTTTCTCAGAAAAAAGGTTTTTAACTGCTGATGTCTATTCATGCAAACCATTTGATACCAAAAAAACTATCGATTTTTTTAAAAAAACTTTCGGAATTAAAGAATTGGAGATAAACATTATTAAAAGAGGTCTAAAATTTTCCAAAACACAAATACCCCCAGAAGCTGGACAATTACAAAACCTTCTGTCAGTCAATTAGCAAACGATAAACCCGTTATCTTGACAAAAAAATTTTCAATTGATATAAAAGTCCACACCTCTCGTTCTTAAAGTAATTTTAAGTTCGAGAGGTTTTTTATACGAAATTAGAAAAGGTAAGCATTGTAAGATATAATTTGCCTCATGGAAACAAGGATTCAAAAAGTTCTTTCAATCTGCCGCCAGAAAATTAGCTCTGCCAAAAGTTTAAAGGAGACAAACCAACTCTATCTTGAGATTTTTGGCAAAAAGGGTCTACTTACTAATCTCACCAAGCAAATTGTCAAAATTCCCCAAAGCCAAAGGCCAAAATTCGGCAAGATATTAAACGAGGCCAAAAAGGAAATTGAAGAACATTTTGAAAAAAAGCGTTTAGCGTTTAGCGTTAAGCGTTTAGCAATTCCTATTGATATTACTGCACCAGGCGTCAAAAGCCCAATCGGCCATCTCCATCTAGTTTCCCAAGCAATTGCCGAAATTGTCGATATTTTTAAACAACTTGGATTTACTCTGCAAAGTTACCCCGAGGTCGAATGGGACTGGTATGCTTTCGAATCACTCAATATGCCTAAAAATCATCCGGCCAGGGATGAGTGGGAAACATTCTTTGTCAAGAGTACAACTTTACCGCATCTGGGTGGCCAAGTTTTAACTCCTCATACTTCCAATGGTCAAGTCAGGGAAATGGAAAGAGTCAAAAAAACCCTGCCTGCCGGCAGGCAGGCACCAATTCGGATGCTCAATATTACCCGCTGCTACCGAAGACAAATCGATATCTCACATACTCCTATGTTCCATCAGTTTGAAGGCCTTTTAATTGACAAGGATGTTTCAATTCCACATCTTAAAGGCATTTTTGACTTCTTTATCTCTAACTTTTTCGGTCACCAAAGACAAAGTCGTCTTAGGCCTCACCATTTTCGCTTTACTGAACCATCATTTGAGGTCGATATCACTTGTTCGGTTTGCTTAGGACGAGGTTGTCGTTTGTGTAAAGATGGCTGGTTGGAACTTGGCGGTGCTGGCATGGTTCACCCTAAAGTTTTAGAAGCCGGAAAAATTGATCCAAATGTTTATAGTGGACTAGCCTTTGGTTGGGGAGTAGAAAGAACAATTGCCATGCGCATTGATTTACCAGATATCCGGCTGATGTACCAAAATGACATCAGGTTTTTGGAACAATTCTAAATGAATATAAAGATTCCGGTTTCTTGGCTCAGAGATTATTTAAAAACAGAAGTTGCTGCCAAAACTCTGGCAAATTACCTTTCGCTTTGTGGACCTTCTGTCGAGAGAATTGAAAAATATCGACAGGACTTGCTTTTCGATGTCGAGGTCACCAGCAACAGGCCTGATGTTTTTAGTGTTTTTGGCCTTGCCCGCGAAGCATACTCAATCCTTAGTGCTCAAAACCAAAAAGCACTTCTGGCACAACCCAAAGGACTTAGTCTTAATCTAGAACCAGATGTTCCCAATCTTTTACCTCTAGACGTAATTATCAAAAACAAAAATCTCTGCCCGCGCTTTACCGCTATTGTTATCGAAAACGTCAAAATTAAACCCTCTCCAGCCCTCATCAGAAATCGTCTAAAGTTAAGCGGAATTCGGCCAATTAATAATATTGTCGATATTTCCAATTATTTAATGCTTGAACTTGGTCAACCAATGCATACCTTTGACTACGACAAAATAAAAGGGCACAAAATGATTCTTCGCACCTCAGGGAAAGGGGAAAGATTAAAAACCCTCGATGGCCAAAACAGAAAACTACCAACTGGCTCAATTGTTATCGAGGATCAAGAAAGGTTAATTGACCTTTGCGGAATTATGGGTGGCGCTAATTCGCAGATCAGCAGGCGTACTAAAAGAGTAGTCCTTTTTGTCCAGGCATACAACCCTACTATTATTAGAAAAACTACCCAAGCCTTAGCTTTTAGAACAGAAGCCGCCAGTCGTTTTGAAAAAAGCATCGACATAGATGGTGTCCTGCCTGCACTTTCCCGAGCAGTCTATTTGGCTAAAAAATTTGCCGGCGCTAAAATTGCTTCAGAGCTCATTGATATTTACAAGCAAAAAGTCAATACCAAACCAATTACCTTAAAACTTAACAAATTGAATCAGTATCTTGGAATCGAAATTCCCCCAGAAAAAGCTACCGTTATTCTTAAATCCTTGGGATTTGAAACTAAACTAACTGGTCTTGCAATCACTGCCAAACCTCCTAGCTGGAGAAAGGAAGATATGGCAGAAGATGTCGATTTAATTGAAGAAATTGCCAGAATCTATGGCTACTGGCATTTTTCATCCATTCTCCCGGCCGGTCAGATTCCTAAAACCAAAATAGGCGAACTTGCCGGGGCAATTGAGCTTAAAAATTCACTCAAATATTTAGGATTTACGGAAGTAATTTCTTATTCAATAATCTCCAAAGATTTTTTGGGGCTGACTAATATCAATAAAGAAGATGCAGTCGAACTAACCAACCCCCTAACCTCTGAGTGGCAATTTATGCGCCCAACACTCCTAGTCTCTCTCACCAGTGTCATCGCCAAAAACCAAAACCTCAAAAAAGATCTTAAATTATTTGAGATAGCCAAAACTTATCTCAGAAAAGAACATGATTTACCAAAACAAGATTTAAACCTCGCCGTAGTTATCTCAGGCGCCGATTTTTTCCAAATTAAAGGCATTGCCGAAAATATCCTGGAGATTCTTAATCTGCAAGCTCAGTGGCAAAAACCCAGTAGCAAAAGCGGCCTTTTTGAAAATGATCAAACTGCTCAAATAAAAGTAGACGGTAAAATCATTGGCACTGTTGGAATTTTAAACTCACAAATTACCAACCATTTCGAGATCGATAGACAAGTAGCAGGTCTTGAGATAAATTTGTCGCAGGCCTACAGTCTACCAATCCAAATGAGAACTTATAAACCAATCCCTAAATATCCACCGGTCATCGAAGATATTTCTGCTATTGTTGATCAAGAAAGACCAATTGCCGATATTATTTCCGAAGTCAAAAAAGCAGGCACGCCTTTGGTTAAAAATGTTCAAGCAATTGATATTTTTACCGACAAAAAAATCGGCATCTCTAAAAAATCCGTCACTCTCCGCTTAATCTATCAACGCACTGATCGAACCCTAGATCAAGAGGAAGTTGCAAAAACAAGAAACAAAATCGCTTCCTACTTGGAAAAAACCTTCAAGGCCAAAATTAGAAAATAACCGAAAAGATTAGTCAGTCCAGGGCTGGTCGATCGAAACTGTAATTTCTTTTTCAGCACTCTTTCCGGCTTCATTAGAAGCTTTGACTTTTATTTTATGCTTCCCTTTATTGCTTTCAGCAAAGGTGAAGTTGAATTTGTATGGCTGATCTGTTTTGGTATCTTTCAGTGAGAAATTGCCGTCAAGATCGGCTACATAGAACTCAACCTTGGTTACTTTTCGTCCTGTTTCCACCTCTGCTTCTGTTTCAAAACTTAAATCTACCTGGTCATGATCGCTAGGCTTTTTGATATTGACTTTAATCTCATCCGGATTTTGAGTCGGCTCATTTTTAAGCTCGCCAGGCGGCCGATATTTTGGATCGGATTGGCCGGCAGCCCAAGCATCAATTCCTTCTTGCCAACGATTACGGCCGTCAGTCGAAACTGGATCGAACTCCACAAAAACATAATATTCTTTACCGTCCAAAACTTTCTGGACTAAACAATCACGAGTTGGCTCGGTTCCCTCAATAAAATATTCGCTTCTTTTCGGATAATCTCGGCATGGCAACCCGCCGCCAAAAGCGTCAATCTCAAGAGCAATCACATTATCCGGCTTAGAAAAACTTTCAGCTCCTTTATCCGCTAAAAAAGTAGCTATAATTCTGTTCCAAATAGGGGTTGCACCGGTGACTCCCGAGGCAATCTTCGGATTCATTGGTGAATTGTCATTATTGCCAACCCAAACACCAACAGCAACTGATGGTGTATATCCAACAACCCAATTATCGCGCTTGTCATCAGTAGTTCCCGTTTTGACCGCAACAGTTCTTCCGCCAATATTTAAAAGAGAATTTGGGCCAAAAACTTCGCTTCTGGCATTATTGTCCGAAAGAATATGCGAAATAAGAAATGAAATATCTTGCCCTAAAACTTGCTTGCCTTTATTTTCCTTAACTTCATCTAAGGTCTTACCAGTTCCGTCTTCAACTTTGAGAATAGAAATTGGATCATGATAAACCCCTTCTGCTGCAAAAGTTGCATAGCCGCTAGTCAACTCCAAAAGTTTAACCTCACCACCACCCAAAGTAATAGCCAGACCAAATCGCTCTAAATTTTTGTCAGTCGGCTCTAGTGATTTGATACCCGCATCATAAGCAGTTCTCAGCATATTTTTGACGCCAACAAGACCAAGCATTTTCACTGCCGGAATATTGATCGAATTTCCAAGAGCAAATCTCATCTGGACTGGACCTCGGAATTTACCATCGTAATTAAGCGGTTTATAGGACGGTTGACCTGCTCCTCCTGGAAATTCGGTTGCAACATCCATCAGGGTATAAGCTAGCGTGTAACCGGCTTTAAGAGCCGTAGCATAGGTAAATGGTTTGAGAGCCGAACCGGGCTGTCTCAGGGAAAGTACCACATTAACTTGACCATCATAATCTTTAGCAAAATAGTTTTTGGACCCCACCATAGCTAGAATTTGACCATTTTTCGGATCAATAACGACAGCAGCCCCATTACCGACTTTAAAATCTGAAAGCTTGGAAACTTCTTCAGTAACTATTTTCTGAACCTTGTCCTGCCATTCCAGATCAAGAGTGGTTTGAACTTTTAAGCCTCCCTGTTCGACAAACTTTTCACCGTATTTTTCGACCAATTGATCCCGTACATAAAAGACAAAGTGAGGAGCTCTAATCCCTTGATCGTTGGCTGAGAATTGGACATTAGGAACTTCTTTTTTTAGCTGCTCTTCCTGTTCTTTGGTAATATAGTCATCCTCGCGCATTCGTCTGACCACATCTTCTGTTCTTGCAACATATGCCTTAGAATCTGTCCCAAATGGTGAATAGAAAGAAGGTCTTTGAGGAAAACCTGCCAAAATCACAGCCTCTGCCAAAGTTAGATCTTTAGCCTCTTTGCCAAAATAAGTCTGAGCCGCTGCTTCAATTCCCCAAGCAGTTCCCCCATATGGAACTTCATTCAAATAAATCTGCAGAATTTCGTCCTTCGTATATTTGCGCTCAACCTGAATGGAAAGAATAAATTCTTTAATCTTGCGAGTAACTGTCCTTTCAGGTGTTAAAAGAGTATTTTTAACCACCTGCTGGGTAATTGTCGAACCGCCCTGTAATTTGTGGAAAATTAAAATGTTAACCGCTGCCCTAATAATGCCAGTAGACGAAAAGCCCTTGTGTTTATAAAAATTTTTATCTTCAATTGAAATTGTTGCTTCTTTTACATAAGGAGGTAACTTACTCCAGTTAACTAGAGCCCGATTCTTATCTCCATAAATATCGTAAAGTAACTTTCCATTTCTGTCGAAAATCTTAGTTGAGAGGGAAGCGTCTCTAGCTGTTAATTTGTAAGGAGATGGCAAATCTTTTGCAAAGATAATAAATGAAAATATTGTCAAGATAATCAGACCAATCAAAGAAACAAAGACAACCGTTGAGGCTAAACCAAAAAATCGAATCCAAAAATGTCTTCTGTTAAAACCCGAATCACCTAAAAATGGATGCCTGTAGGAGGGTGTCGAAAGTCTAGCAACTCTTGAGGAAAATTTGCGCGCACCCGGTCTATACGGCGAAAACTTCATGAAATTTACGCTACCGGACACTAATTATAGCAAATCTGGGATGTAAAAAAATGTAGTAGCCGAATTTCATTTAGAACTTACGACTGTGACTGTGGATGAAGATGTGTGCAGTTAAAAAGATCACCATGCATTCTAGCTGCAGGATGTTGACAACGGCCCCTCTTATCACCGCTTATCCCGATAGCAGGACAACCAACATCTCGAGTACCATCGCTATAGACAGTTATTGATGCCTCAACTGTACTTGTATGTAAGACTGAAGACATACCATTACATCTAATATTAAATGCCTCAGCAACTTCCTTGCTCATTAGAGACGTAATCTATCATAAACAATCAACAAAAAGCAAATTAGCAACTTAGACCCCAGGGGTGAAATACGATCACTGTCTGAACGAGATTCTAGCCCTACGCCTAATCAGCTGATTGCTAGAAAACTAAAAAAAAGCTAAGATTCAAATATGGACAAAATAGACGATTTATTAAATCGAGGAGTAGATAGAATACTTCCTTCAAAAAAGGATCTTGAAAAAGTCTTAAGAAACGGTAAAAAGTTGCGAGTCTACCAAGGCTTTGACCCATCCTCACCGCAGCTACACATCGGCCATATGATCGGACTTCGAAAACTCCGCCAGTGGCAAGATTTGGGTCATGAAGTTATTTTCCTGATTGGAGATTTTACTGGCAGGATCGGTGATCCCACCGGTAAAGATGAAACAAGATCATTCCTTGATAAAGAAACGGTCGAAAAAAATGCCAAGACATACAAAGAACAAGCAGGAAAAATCCTAAAGTTCGATGGCAAAAATCCGGCTAAAGTAAAATTCAATAGTCTTTGGTTGGACAAACTATCAATGCCGGAAGTTTTCAACCTGGCAGCACAAGTTACCTACCAGCAAGTCATCAAAAGAGGTATGTTTAAAAAAAGACTTCAAAAAGATCAAGACATCTCATTTAACGAAATTATGTATCCGATTATGCAGGGATACGATTCGGTTGCCATGGATGTTGATGTGGAAGTAGGCGGAAGCGACCAGCTTTTCAATATGATGATAGGCAGAGACTTAATGCATAAAATGAAACACAAAAATAAGTTCGTTATGACTACACAACTCTTAACAGATGCCCAAGGTAACAAAATCGGCAAAACTGAAGGAAACACAATTGCCCTTACTGACCCTCCGGAAAAAATATTCGGTGCAATAATGAACTTTCCTGACGATGTAATCCTTAAAGGTCTTGAGACCCTAACGGATATTCCCCAAAATGAGATAGAAGTTATAAACAAATCAATAGAAGATGGCCAAAATCCTGTCAAGTTCAAAAAGAAACTTGCTTTTGAAATTGTCAGCCAACTTAATAATCCAACGCTCGCGTTAAATGCCCAAAAAGAATTTGAGAATGTTTTTCAGAGAAGCGGGGAACCAGAAAACCCTCTAGAAATAAAAGTTGGCGATGAAATCTCGGCTAGTGAAGTTGTTACCAGCATTGTTGGCAGTAAATCCGAAGCAAAAAGACTTTTTGAACAAGGGGCAATCGAAGTTAATGGTAAAACGGAAAAAAACCCCAAAGCCAAACTTGTTAACAATCAAGTCATCAAAATCGGCAAAAAGAAATTTGTCAAAATAAGACTGAAATAAAAGTATCACAAGAATGAAATTGTTTAAAAGATCTTATCTTAAAAAAATCTGGGTAGCGATTATTGTGATCTGCGGGCTGAGCTTTATTATTGGCCAATTTGCTCTTTACCTCTTTTACGGCCTACGATAAACGCTAAATAAATGGACTCTAATACGCCTGTTTCTAAACTTGCCGGTGTCGGTCAGTATTACAGCCGGAAGTTAAAAAGATTAGAAATTGACACGCTCCAAGATTTAATCTACTACTTTCCATTCCGCTACGATGACTTTAGCCAGATAGAAAAAATTCAAAACCTCACCCCTGGCAAAAAATTAAGTATTCAAGGCATTATCTGGGAAATTAGAAACGTAAGGATAAGGTCTGGAAAATTTATCACTGTTGCCACTGTTGCTGATAATTCTGGCACAATCGAAGTCGTCTGGTTTAATCAGCCATATCTTACTAAAATCCTAAAAGCCGGTATGCAAATTTCTCTTTCTGGTAAAGTCGAAAGAAGCGGATCTCGGCTCAAGCTGATTTCTCCATCCTACGAAATCATAAGACAAACCGCCAACTTCCAAATTCCAAACTCCAAATTGGAAATTGGAAAGCGAAGTTTTGCTTCGCAAAATTGGAAATTGGAAATTCCTACTCTCCATACCGGTCGGTTAGTACCCGTTTATCCGGAAACTGAAGGCGTCTCGTCTAAGTGGTTGAGAGCAAAAATCGCCAAATTTCTGCCAATTTATCTTAAAGAACAAAAAGATTTTCTACCACAGGAAATTATCAAAAGACAAAAATTACAAAACCTCCAAGAAGCACTGCGAAAAATCCATTTTCCCAAAAGTTATCAAGAGGTCAAAGAAGCTAGAAAAAGATTAGCTTTTGATGAGTTATTTTTACTTCAATTGCTTTCTGCTCTTCGCAAAAAAGAATGGCACGATACTAAAAAATCATCAAAAATGTGGGCTAATTATCAAGAAATTGAAAAATTTGTCAAAAATCTACCTTTCACCTTAACAAGCGCCCAAAAAAAAGCAGTTGGCGAAATCCTTCAAGATATGCAAAAAGATACACCAACAAACCGACTCTTAGAAGGAGAAGTTGGCTCCGGTAAAACAGTCGTCGCCGCAATTGCTGCTTACCTTACCTTTTTAAATGACCAAGACACTTTGATTGCTGCTCCTACAGAAATCTTAGCCTTCCAACATCAAAAAACTTTAGAACAAATCCTTTCTCCATATGGCATAACCGTCGGTATTTGGACAGGCAGCAAAAAAATCGAGGGACAGATAACTTGCGGCACCCATGCGCTCCTTTCGAGTTTCAAGCCAAAAAGACAAATTGGACTGGTTGTTGTTGACGAACAACATCGTTTCGGCGTTGCTCAAAGAGCAAAACTTTTTCTAGATCAGTCAAAAAAACTAACACCGCATCTTTTGACAATGACTGCCACTCCAATTCCCCGTACTCTTGCCTTAACTTTATATGGAGATCTTGATCTTTCGCTTCTTGATGAAATGCCGACCGGCCGCCAAAAAATTGCTACTTATGTGGTTCCAAATTATAAAAGAAACGATGCTTACAAGTTCATCGAGAAACAAATTAAAGATGGCCGTCAAGCTTTTATCATCACTCCATTCGTAGAACCTTCAGAGACAATGGACACAATTAAAGCGGCAACCGAAGAATTTGAAAAATTAAAAGCAAAATTTGCTAAAACAACTAAATTAGGACTTTTACACGGTAGGCTTAAATCAAGAGAAAAGGAGGATATCATTACTAAATTTAGGGGGAATAAAATCCATATTTTAGTAGCTACTCCTGTTGTTGAGGTCGGCATTGACATTCCTAACGCAACGATAATGATGATTGAATCAGCCGAGCGCTTTGGCTTGGCTCAACTTCACCAATTGAGAGGTCGGGTCGGTAGAGGAGAGCATAAATCGTATTGTCTTTTATTCACAGATTCGCATGCCGAAAATTCGCTGCGGCGTCTTAAAAGTATGGAAAAGATCTACATTGGCGCAAACTTAGCGGAAATTGATCTTAAAATGCGTGGTCCAGGCGAAATCTTTGGACTTAAACAATCCGGTTTTGCCAACCTTAAAATGGCAGACCTTTCCGATCACCAAGCAATCACAATTGCCCAAAATGAAGCCAGAAGAATAATCGAGAAAGATTCATCTTTGAAAATTTTTCCGCTGCTCTCCCAAAAAGTCCACAAGTTCCAATCCGAACTTGCCCAACCGAATTAAGAATTAAAATTTGCTGGTTGACATTATTTTCACAAAAATTGTAGTATTTTGTTATAACTGTCAGGGCAGCTTGGCAGTTTTTGTTTTTGGAGTAACCAATGTCAAGACAAGAAAGACCTTATCAGACTGTCAATAGACCGAATGGATCCTTACCACAACGATTCTGTCACGCGGAACATGGAGGATCTAGACCTGCAAATGGTCAACCTGATGGAATTTGCCTAGATAGAATGCCATTGCGCAAGCTTAGAACGGTCATACCAACAACTAACTCATCCTCTTTACCAATTGGTGGAACTTTGATAATAGAACAAACAACTATCGAGGATCCTACAAGGGGTTTCATTAGAGCTACGCGTATCGTTCCTACTGCGGTCAGACCACCTATTCCACCAATGGAGATACCCATCGGAGGCACCAGAACAATCGGTGGGGGCACTAGTCGGGAAGCAACTCGTAGAGCCAAAAAGAAATCAAAATCAAGACGAAGGAATTAACGGTATCAACAAGTCAAAAAGCCAAAAGCCACCTTTTGATTCCTTGACTCCTTGATACTCCGAGCTAGTTTATAGTTAGATAGTTAGTAGTGGGTAAAAATCATGACCCCCTTACCTAAGAAAAAACACGCGAAATCTCGAACAAAAACAAGGAAGGCATCGATTAACCTCCGTCTGCCCAACCTAACTACTTGTCCCAAGTGTCATGAACTTAGACTTTCTCATCAGGCTTGTCCAAAATGCGGATTTTATAAACTTCCGAGGGCTAAAACCCCCGGTAATGCTTGTTAAGTTTACATGAGTGAGCAGAATACATCCATGATTTGGAAGTATGTATTCGCTTTCGCATCTCATCCGTGGATTAATAGTCAATGGTGCTCTGCGAGCGAATATAAAGAAAAGAAAAAAGAACCAGATGAAAAAGAAAAGTGACCCAAGGCATAAGAAAAGGATTGAAGTTGTCAAAGCCTTATTTGAAAAAATTTTTAGACCAGATTCAAAATCTATTAAAAACCCGGTTGCGGCCCAAGTTGCTGCTAAGGAAAAACAGATAGATACTCTTATTACTAAATACGCACCAACCTGGCCTATCAATCAAATTGCGCCGATAGACCTAGCCATTTTAAGATTAGCTATTTGGGAACTTTTATTCAAAAAACCGAAAGATCCCTATAAGGTAACAATTGACGAAGCAGTCGAAATCGCTAAACAATATGGCACAAAAACTTCAGGTAGTTTTATTAACGGAGTTCTCGGATCAATAGTAAAGTCAAAAGTCAAAGTCAAAAGTCCCCGGCCTCGCCAAGCGACCCGTCCTCGACCGGACGAGGTCGGGAAGCGGGGCGGGCAAAGTCAAAAGTCAAATTAACAAATTTATTCACTTTACACCTGCCTTGCCGGCAGGCAGGCTTTCCACTTTGACCTTAACTACTAAAAGTTATGGCTGATTTTTTTGAAGATATTAGAAATATAATTAGTAAACAATTTGGTATTCCCACAGAAAACATCGAAGAGGATTCTTTACTTGATGAAGACTTAAGCATTACCGATCTTGACTTGGAAGATTTTCTTGCCCAAATCCAAGAAAAATACGACATCCAAATACCTTCTGAAAAAATCCCTACGTTCAAGAAAATTTCCGACGTCGTCTCTTATCTTTATGAAAATACCCAAGGCACAATTTAGACTGGAAGATTTACAAAAGAGAATTGGTATTCGATTCAAAGACCAAAATCTCCTGGAGGAAGCATTCACTCACAGGTCATATCTAAATGAACAAAAGGATACTAAAAGCAACTCAAACGAACGTCTGGAATTTTTGGGCGACTCTGTTCTTTCTCTACTCGTCTCGCGATTTCTTTTTAAAAAACTTCCCAATAAAAACGAAGGTCCCTTAACGACTCTGCGAGCATCTCTGGTCAGGACGGAAACCCTTTCAAAAATTGCCCAAAACTTGGCTCTTGGCAGTTATTTAAAATTGTCTAAAGGCGAAGAGGAAACTGGCGGAAGAGAAAATCCTTCAATTTTGGCTGATACTTTTGAAGCTGTTGTTGGAGCAATCTATCTAGACCAAGGCCTATCTTGCACCCACGAATTTATTGAAAAAACTATTCTTAAAAACTGGGAAGATTTAACTAAATCAGCTGTCACAGACTATAAATCAAAGTTGCAAGAAGTCCTTCAGCGTCGACATCATCAGTCGCCAAATTATAGACTACTTGTTAGCTGGGGCCCTGATCATGCCAGACAATTCCAAATCGGTGTTTATCTTGAGGGGAAAATTTTAGGCAAGGGTACTGGCAAAAATAAACAAGAAGCTGCCCAAAATGCGGCCAGAGAAGCTCTAGCTAGACTCTCAAAGTAATTTCTGAGATAATTGCATTTCAAATGAGTGTCAAAATTCGTTTAACAAGAACCGGCAAAAAGCATCAAATCTCTTTTAGGATTGTGGCTCAGGATAGTCGAACTAAAAGAGACGGAAAGTTCCTGGACTTTTTGGGATTTTACAATCCTCAAAGTAAGTCTTCAGAAAATATCCATATCGACCAGGCAAAATTAAAATTTTGGTTATCTAAAGGAGCAAAACCTACAGAAGGAGTCAATAAAATCTTAAATATCCAATCGCAAAACGCTAAAAGACTAACGACTAATGCAGAAACTTGACAAAAGATCAGATGTTAAAAGTTAGGCGTTAGTCATTAGTCGTTTGACGTTAGACGACTAAAAAAAATGGAAAGCTTTCTTAAACTCCTAATTGAACCTCTTGTTTCTGACATTAAAAAAGTCAAGATAGAAAAACAGCAGCAAGAGGGAAATATCAATTTCATAGTCTTTATTCCCAAAGATGACATTGCCAAGGTCATTGGCAAAGATGGAAAAATGATTAAATCGATCAAGAATCTTCTCAAAATCAGAGCAATCAAGGAAAATGTCTTTGCCACCTGCGAGCTCCAAGAAATCTGAGATGACTTTTTACATCTTAACTCTGTTCCCGAAAATGTTTGAGGGAATTTTTTCTCAAAGCATTATCGCACGAGCACAGACTGCCAACCTTGTCAAAATTAAAATTATAAATATCCGTGATTTCGGACAAGGACCTCGCAAAAACGTTGACGACAAACCATACGGTGGCGGTAAAGGAATGGTTTTAAGAGTTGATATTGTCGCCAAAGCCCTAAAAACGCTAAAACCAAAACCTTACTTAATACTTCTTTCCGCATCAGGCAAAAAATACGATCAAAAAATGGCTCAGATGTTTTCCAAAAAACAATCACTGGCTTTAATCTGCGGTCATTATGAAGGTATTGATGCCAGGGCAGAAAAATTTGTAGATGGGGTGATTTCAATCGGAGATTTTGTGCTTTCAGGCGGCGAAATTGCAGCAATGGCAATCATTGATTCGGTTACTCGACTAGTTCCAGGTGTAATCCATCCCAAGTCTTTGTCTTCTGAATCCTTTTCCCAAATTTCAAATTTACTCGAGTATCCTCAATACACCAGACCTAAAGAATTCCAAGGACTGAAGGTCCCAAAAATACTCCTTTCTGGTAATCATCAAGAAATTGAAAAGTGGAGAGAGCAACAAGCTTTCAAACGCACCAAGAAATATCGACCAGGCCTACTCAAAAAATTTTAAATTTTAAATTGCTTTTAGAATGGCGCGAAAAGGTCGGGTCTACCTTTGGATACCTCCGGAACAGTTGGTGGAGAAACAAATCCCGTAGATTGAATATTTTTTAATCTATCCAATTCCGAAGGGGTTAAATCAGCAATTTGTGATTCGATAGAAGCAAGTTGTTTAGGTAGGGATTTCCAATAAGCATCAAAAGAAAGGCTGACTCTTATTTGGGTTGATCCCTCAGAAGATGAAGCTGAAACCGACAAATCGTTAATGGTAATTACCCTAGATAAAGAAAGTAAATTATTCAAAAACTGCAACAAAGATTTATAATCGCTATTCAAAGAAAGCTTGAGCTGAACTTTTTGAGCAAGACTACCAACATCCGCATCTTCTCCCTGATTGCCAGGCGCCGGCATTGGTTTACCAGCCGAACTATCGTCTAGTGGTCCAGGTGCAACTTCAACTCGACTCAAAAGAACTCCAGAAGCACCGGCGGCTCTTTCAATCTGTCCAATCACTGTAAAAACACTTTTATCCGAAGGTAATAACTGTTCAGAAGCAGTCAGTTGTTGTTCGAGCTCAAATCTATCAAGTCCTTCCAGCTTCTTAACTTTTTGTTGAAGTTTCTCGGCTCGATCAGTAAGTTCTTGATTATCACTTCGCAATCGCAAAACCTCCATAAACTTCGGCCGGACTATTAGTAAAATAATTAAAAAGGAAATAATAATCGATCCAATTGGAATAGCTAGGCTTATCAACCTTGTCAACTCAATATTACTGGATGTTTTTAATGTTGATAGGCTTGGTAATTGCATAATTATTTTGTCAAGTTTGATAATTGGGCAGTTATTGCAAAAACAAACACTCCTGTTTCGTCAGAACTTAAAGAATCCACACTAACTCCAGAAAACAACTTACGGCCTTCATCGGATAAAAAAGAAGAAGCTAGCCCGGCAACATCCGCATAGGATTTTGCCTTTCCAGAAATTGAAACTTTATCACCCGAAAATCTAATATCTGAAAAATAAACCCCTTGTGGAATAAGTTGGCTTAAACTCTCAAAAATAGTCTTATGATTAATTCTTGCTGTAAGTAATTTATCCGCAGCCGAAGCTTTTTCTTGTACAACTGTTATCAATTCTTCACTGGCTTTGAGCTCATTTATTTTGCTAGAGTTTTCCTCAACTTTAGTTACAAGATCTGATCTTGCTGAAACTAAAGAAGTAAAGAGTACCAATGTTGCTAGTGTAAAAACTGCTGTAAAGACCAATAAAACTATTGAGGCAATAGAAAGCCTTTTAGAAAGCAGTAGAAATTGCTCATGAGCCCTTTCTTCAACCGGTAGTAAATTAATCTCAGCCATTTATTTAGTTGACTAAAGCTAAAAGACAAACGCTTTTAGCAAATTTCTAATTTCTAATTATTCTAATTTCTAATCAATTCCCAATGACTAAATTCCTAATTTAAAAAATTGATGCTTAGGACATTGTTTAGGTTAATTAGTCATTAGGTCAATTGAAAATTTTAGTTTGGCTTTAGTCATTAGACGTTTAGCGTTTAACAATTACGACTTAACTCCATTATTCCAAAACTTAACTCCTTAGAGCAAGCCCTGTAGCCACGCTGTAAATGCTACCTTGACCTGGCATCTTAAGAATAACTCCTTGCTTAACAAAATCAGCCCAGGCGTCTCCCAAAGAAACTTCAAGGTTGGTCCTCTCGGTTAAAAACTGGGAAAGCCCTGGTAAAAACGCTCCGCCGCCGCAAATTACAATTCTAGTAACTCCCGAATCTTTAACGTGACTTCGAGAAAAATCAACTGCTTTTAAAATTTCGGAGATTAAAATATCCAAGATTGGCTTTAAAACTACCGCCACCTTTCCAGACAACTTATCTTCTAAAATTCCATAAGTTTGCTTGTATTCTTCAGCCTGATCTTGAGGTAAATTAAATTCGTTCATAATTGCTTTCGTTAGATTAATTCCTCCAGTCGCGATTGACCGAGTAAATAAAACGTTTGTTTCTCTGGCAATAACTAATTCTGTTGATACTGCTCCCATCGAGACAATAATCGTAGTCGGATCTTGAGATTTTGTTAAAGCTCTGGTTAAAGCAGTCGACTCCGTTTCCAGGGCTTCCACAACTAAACCGGCATTTTTAACAATATTCAAGTATTTATTGATTACCCTTTTTGGAGCAGCCACTAGAAGTACATCTATTTTCTCGCTAGGTTCCTGTGATCTTGCGACTACTTTATATTGTAAATTGATATCCTTTACAGGTAAGGGAATATATTGTTCTGCTTCCCAATTGATGGCTGAGGCCAGCTCTTTATCGGTCAGGTTAGGTAATTGAATCAGCCTTGAAACAACTTGGGACTCAATCAACGAAACTACACATTTCTCTTCGCTAATTTTTGCCTGATCTACACAAATTTTGACACTTTCAGCTACTTTTTTTTGATCAATCGGAGATTCACTTATAATTCCGCCTGCGGGCGTCTTAGTACTAGCACAAGCCTCTAATATCTTTTTACTACCACTGACTTTAGCCTTAACGACTTTAATAAACGACCTTCCGATATCTAAACCGAATGAATTAGAAGCCATAAAGAATCCCTCCAGGTAGTAATGTGAAGGATCTAAAACTAAGGTTGTTTATATCAGAGGAGCGCCCTGAGTTTATCGAAGGGCGACCTGCTGATTTAAAGGATCCTCCAATATCAAGACCAAATGATTGGGCAGACATAAAATTTTACTGCGCAGAAGGGCTTCCCTCGACTGGTCGCGTTGGTCTGGCAGAAGAAGTAGCTGGGCTGGGTGACGGGAATTCTGGCTGTTTCGGCGATGCATTTTTGACTACTTCCTCAATAGTATTCTGGTCAAGAGTCCGTGACTCTGACGATACTTGAGGTTGCTCTTGGGTTTTTGGAGTCAAAAAGATCAAAAGCAGAGCTGGAATAATAATAGCACAAGCTCCGACTACCGATAGTATCAATTTTGTCCGCTTATCCACTTATAACTTATAATTTATAACTTATTTTGTTATGTCTCCTTCAGAATACAAAACAAAATCAAAGGCAGCTGGCAGTTGGGGCAAAACATTCCTGGTCACCTGAACTTTTCTGGTCACTCCTATCTCAGTTGTAGCTTGGGATGTAACATCATACTTTTGAATAGGAAGCCCATCAATAGTATCCACCTTGATACCTATACCCGTCACTCTAACTGTTGTTTTAAGCCACAAAGGCCTGATTCTCAGTATTTCAGATCCAGCCTCCCAAGTGATTTGTGTACATTTTGTAAATTTGCTGGTCGAACAATTAGTAGGTGATGTCCACGGACCCGATCCCGATTCATAACCTTGTGCAGCTTTACTACCCCCTTGGAAGGCAAATCTGGACTGACTGTAAACACCAGCATTTAATTTGACTAAAACAGTCTCAATCGAAGCGACTCCCATTTCATCTACCTCAGTGGAGTCTGGGGGATTTGTATTATTAGCCCATTCTATCTGAATGTAACAGGTGGAAGAGCAAGCTGTACCATGTAAGTCAATTTGGCCGACCTCACCGAGCTCAATTGTCGACTCGTAAACACGGTTGGACGAAACCGTCACATTGGCCGTAAGATCACCAACATGAATGAATTGCGGCGTATCGACCTGGACAGTCGAAAGTCGCGAAAGAACATCTTCAATACCACCTTCTGCAGCTGTCAAAGCCCTTTGAGAATGTTCAGTTTGAGTCGAGGTTCTTAAATTGGTGATATTCCGAGAAGCAACTGAAAGTCCCACAGCCAATGCAACAACTACAATTAGAAGAATTAAAACCAAAATCTGTCCGTGTCTCTTTTTCATCTCCTAACTCCAGTTTAGGATTACTTGCGGTTACTTGTCAATTGCTTACAAATCTCACTTCCCACCTCAATAATCTAGCTTCCCACTTCATACTTCTAACTTCACTCAATGCTCATCAGTATCTTCTTAATGAAATTGTCGTCTGGAATGTAACATTTGCCTGGAAATCTTGTCTCGAAGGTGCATCAATACCCTGATTTGCCACAAAGCAAACAGAAACAATTGGCGGAGAAGAAACACCTGTACTTGAAGGAATAACTTTCAATCCATCACAATTAGGAGGGTCTGGATGACAATTAATGTCTACTCCAGAAATAGTGTCCTCTTTATTAGTAAATGAAGTGTAGGCTCCATCGCCGGGAATTCCACTGGCAGAAACTGCACTTCCTAACCAACCGTTATAGGTATAAGGAGGTCCAAGAGCTCCATGCGGAAAACATTTAATGTATAGAGGATTTTCATCCTGTCTTGTAAGTTTAATAGTATCAATACCCAGAGAAGGAATGTCATCTTGATCTTGCGCATCAACAGCATTCCTAATTTGCTTCTCAAGAGAATTCAAAACTGTCTGGCCGTTTTGCTTAACCTCAGTCGCCACATTAGTCTTGTTGGAACCCCGCAAAACTGAACTTAAAAAAAGTAAGGTAGAGCCGACAGTAATCGCCAAAATCCCCAAAACAACCAAAAATTCAAGTAAAGTAAAACCGCGTTCAGCGTTTAGCGTTAAGCGTTTAGCGTTTAGAATGGGCATTAATACTAATATACCAAATTACGGGGACGGACAAGGAGAGCCAGGTGTAATTCCGCCTGCACACCAGTCAGTAAAAAGGGTCTTATTAGTCACGGTCTGATTTCCGCTTGATTCTTCCCAACTAACAGTTACTGTCGCTAATCTTTTGTTGCTACTACCTGTGGTTAAACAAGTGTTAATAGCATCCGCATAGCAAGTCGCTATCCTGATTTTAAAAGTCACATTATTTAGAAGAACTGGTTTGTAATCGGGGGAGGATGGACAAACACTCCATGACCAACCAGCAGGAATATTAGGATCAGGAATATTTAAAATTAAACCAGAACAAGTTTGGCTCGCAAATCCGACTGGATTTCTGTCTCTAAAAATCCTCAGCTGTTCTATAGTTTGCTGAGCCAGTTTGGTAGCAGTAGTATTATTCTGGGCGCTTCTGGCTGTTCTTTGTGTAAGTAACACCGTCGTAATCAAAGAGATAGCCAAAATAACCACCACCGAAATACCAACCACTACCTCGATCAGTGACTGACCCGACAAACTGGTAACTGGTTTAAAATTTCTGCTCACGAGCCTCTCCTGCCGAATTAATTATTACTCGATACCCCTCAGAAGCTGGACATTTTAATCCTAATATGATAATCAAATCGCTCCCGCTATAAGGAGCTTTCAGTTCTCCAGTAGTTACGTCAATAAAAGGTGGAGTATTAGCACCATCATTTATGTACACGTCATGAGACAAAGGACGAAACAGAACATTGACATTGGTTGGATTAAACGCGCCATAACTAATCTCACAGATTTTGACATCTTTAGGCAAGTTAACAGACTTTAGATTAAAATTGACTTCGCTAATGTTTGTTCGACAATCACCGGCCATACTATAACTCGTATTTTCACCAGTATTAGACTTAAATCTAATATACCAACCAATCAATTTTGAGAGTGGGGGCGTTGAGCTGGTCGAGCAATAAGTATTTGGCCCTGTATTAACCCCTTTATCTCCAGAAAAAGCCTTGTCTGCAACCAACCTCATATCGCTTTTGATCATGAGAGCAGCATTTTTGAGGCGCTGATTGCGTTCAAAAGTAAGATAAGAAGCCGTAATTAAGGAAGCGGTTAGGCCAAAAATAGCAATAACCACCAAAAGCTCGATGAGGGTAAAACCACTCTGAAATTTCAAATTTCTAATGTCAAATTTCCAATGTCCAATTAATGATTTGAAATTGGTATTTATTTGAAATTGGTAATTATTTGAAATTCCTTTAAGGAAGGGCATTAATACTAATATAACATTAAATACCACTCAAGAAGTGAGTTTGCCCAAAAAAGACTTGCTATAAACCCAAAAACCAAAAATGGCCCAAAAGGAACTGTTTGACCAAAATGTTTTTTGCCCAGAAAAATTAAAAGTAGGGAAACTGCTGCTCCCAGCAAAAAGGCAACAAAAATCGCCACAAAAGTAGCCTGTGCTCCTAAAACCATCCCAATTAAAAAGGCTAAAATCACATCACCTTCACCCATTCCACGCCCGCGAGTGATAAGAACAACTATTAAAAAAAATAAAGCCAGGATAAAGGCTGTAATTATATGTTGAATAAATAGACTAGGTTCAAAAGCAAAAAAATTGTAAAAAAGTGCGACAAGCGAGGCCAAAAAAACTAAAGTTGTTGGAATAAGTGAATACTTCAAATCTACGATAGCTACTACTATCAAAATGGAAATCAAAAAAAGCCAGTAGGTAAGTGACCAAAAACTCAACAGACCGCTTAAGCTCAAAACTATAAACGAAAGGACAAAAAGCGTCCCAGTGAGGGTTTCAACCATCGGATATTGCCACGAAAGAGGTTTTCTGCAATATCTGCATTTTGCTCCTAAGAGAACAAAACTGATAACCGGTACTAAATCAACAGTTTTCAAGCTAGCTTTGCAGTGGTCGCAATAAGATCGCCCTAAAATCGACTCACCACGCGTAGTCCTATCAATCACCACGTTCAAAAAACTACCAACCGTAGTGCCAAAAATGAAAAAGACAATCAAAAACAAAATCACAAGATTAAGAATAGCCAAATATCACTCTTAATTACAAGTCTTCATTGTAATTCTTTATCTTGCTGTACATTCTTTCTCTTGAATATAATGCTTATAAGTGAATAGGCTTCATTACTTTAATAAAGTCATAATTTTGTTTCTTAGTATCATCCCTATAATTTATCTAATTTATATGGTAACAAAGTATACGGTAGATTTACCCAGTTGGGATGAGTGGTATTTTATTCCTTTATTTGAGAAGATGTTTACTCACTCATTGACCTTTCAAGATCTGTGGTCTCAGCATAACGAACAAAGATTGATATTTCCTCGAATAATTATGCTTGCAATCGCTCAATTTACTGGTTGGAACCTAAAGTATGAAACTGCCCTTAATGCTAGTTTGGGCATCGGTATTTTTCTTGCCCTGGCTAGTTTTTTAAGAAGGGAAGCCAAAAAGTTCCAAAAATATTCAATTTATTGGATACTACCTACTTTATCCTTTCTGGTGTTTTCTTTAAATCAATACGAGAACTGGCTTTGGGGTTGGCAGATGTTAGTTTTTTTAAATGTTTTTTTTGTAATTATCGGTTTCATTATACTAACCTCTATTTCCGTAAATTGGATATCCATTTTCACCGCAACTATTTTTGGCGTAATTGCAACCTACTCCTTCGCAACTGGTTTAATCTACTGGCCTATCGGATTTTTACTTCTTTTATTACACCCAAAAATGATAAAGGGAGTAAAAATAAAATTCATAATCTTTTGGTTTTCCGTTACTTCATTAGTTTTTCTCTCTTATTTCTATAAATATTCTCGGCCGCTATATAATCCCCCCACACCTTTAACACTGGCTTTTCAATACCCAGTTGCATATATTGAATTTATCTTGGAGTATTTAGGTTCTCCTTTGGAAATAATTAATCGGAACCGAGCAATTGTATTCGGTCTTGCTGGAATAATAGTTTTTGCCTATTTACTATTAAAATTCATTAAATCAAAGCAAATTAAAACCACTGTTTTTTTAACCCCGTTTGCTTTTAGCCTTTATGCCATTTCTAGCGCTATTGTTACTGGAGCCGGACGAATAAGGTTGGGATTAGCCCAACTACCTACATCTCGATTCGTTACAATAGCCGAATTGTTTTGGGTTTCAATCGTTGTATTTTTATATTTTTATTTGAATTTATCTAAAAGACATCAAGTTAAAAAATTAATATTCCAGAGGTTTAAAATTTTTACCGTCCCCATAATTATTTTAATTACTTTTCTGGCGATTAACAGCTCGATGCAGGGGAGCAAAACTGAAATTGAAAGATCTAGTTTCTTATTGAATATTCGGAACGACCTGCTTTCCGAAAAACCCTCGAAGGACCGTATTCTGCTTTGGGCAGAAATTTATCCTTATTCGAATGAAAAAAATCTAACAAATGTAATTAACTTATCCGAACTTGTTAAAAGAGTAAATATTCTCTCAAAATATAATTTATCAATTTTTAAAGGATCTGAAGACCATTGATGCAAAAAATTTTGCTAAACATAAAAGTTAATAACATACGTCAAAACTCTGTTAAACTAACTCGTACACCTCACAAATTATTATCCAAGTTCTGGCCACTAATTATTATCACTATCACTATTTTCTTTTTCTTTGCTAGACTTTTCATCCCAGAACCGTCAATTATTATCACACCCGATTACGGCCGAAGTGATGCTTGGCATTTGTCAATTGCTAACAAGTTTTACTACGCTCAGGAACTCAAAAAAAACAGGATACCCATATGGAATCCTCATATCGGTATGGGATTCCCAACTCTTGCAGAAGGGCAAACCGGTATTTTCTTTTTGCCAAACCTAGTCCTATTCCGATCTCTGCCCTTTGTTTATGCTTACAATCTAAACATAGTTTTAACATTTATTTTAGCAGCTTTTGGTACTTATCTTTTTTGTAGATCATTAAATTTAAATAAACTTGCTTCGATATTCGGAGGATTAATTTTCGCTCTTGGAGGCTTTTTAGTCGTCCACATACAGCATTTGCACCTTATTCAAACAGCTGCTATTTTGCCGTGGTTATTCTGGGCAACAAATGAATTCTTAAAGGATCGGAGGATTTTCTTCTTGCTGGCCTTAAGTTTTTTCATCGCTCAGCAGATCTTTGCCGGTTTTCCTCAGCTAACCTTTTATAGTCTTGTAGCCCTATTTGTATCTCTATTTTTCCGAACATTTAAGGATAAGGTAAAAATCAAATTATGGATAGCCTTTTCAGTTTTTGTCCTACTAGGATTGACTCTTGCTGCTATCCAAATTCTCCCAACCTATGAACTTTTAAAAATTTCTATACGCAATAGTAACCCTCAAGATATCCTTACCCAATTCCCGTATAAATTTAAAAATTTGGCCCAGTTTCTTAATCCATACATTCTTGGAAATCCTAAGGATGGTTCTTACCCGGCTTGGACATCGGGTCAGTGGGGAATTTACTGGGAAAGCATAGCTTACATTGGAATTTTGCCACTCGCCCTAGCTGCAATTTCTGTCATTTTTGTCTTTAAAAAAAAGATTAAGTATAAAGCCATTATTTTGGTCTTTATAACTTTATTAATCCTGTCGATATTGCTTGCACTTGGTAAATCTTCACCGTTACACCCAGTGTTTTCTATCCCTCCATTTTCAATGTTCAGAGTACCTTCAAGATTTCTCATGATCACCCAATTTTCTCTCGTAATTCTCACGACAATCGCACTTCAAAAATTGGCAAGGAAAAAAATTTTGTTAATTCTCATTTTCACAGTATCGTTAGTAAACCTTTTCTATGTTTTTTTCAATTATCACGCCTTAGGTTTAGCTCAAGACTGGTTTGCTAATCCAGCTGTCGCCAAATCCCTCAAGGCAACTGATCATCAAAGAAACCTTTCAATAGGCCAATTTGATCAATGGAATGAAACTTTTACTACAAAAGGCTGGCAAGATACAAGCTATTATTACTTTGCCAGAAATAGTTTAGATCAAAATTCAAATCTAATCTATGGTCTTACCCAACTAAAAGCTTATGAAAGCATTCCTACAAGAAGAAGTAATTTACTAAACTCATTGATAGAAAGAGGCATAACCAAAGAAAACGAAGAGTATAAAATAGCCTCACAATCAGCACGAATCCTAGCTTCTGTCAATGTCTCCCACATAATATCAACACTTGCAAATAATGATCAGGAATTTGAGAAAATATTTGAAACCGAAAAATACGTAAACTATAGTTTTAAGATTCTAAAAAATAAAACTCCCCCGATGCAAATTTTCATGACGTCTCAATATAGCACTGTTCAAACTATTGGAGAATTAACAGCAAAATTCAGCTCTCCAGATATAGAACCAACAATAGAAATAGTTTTGGAAAAAGAGCCGAATATGCAAAACTTAGACTTATCAAGCTGGGATGCAAAAATATTATCTAAAACTCCAACCAACATCCAGATCAAAACAGAGTCAAAGGGAAATGGATTGCTGGTTCTTGCAGACAGTTATTATCCGGGATGGGAAGCATATATAGACGGTACTACAACTGAAATTTTTGCAGCAAATATAAACTCTCGCGCAATCATTGTTCCAGAAGGAACTCATGAAATAGTTTTTATGTACAAACCAAAAAGTCTTCTTATTGGATCAATAATATCGTTGTTATCTTTAGTTATTGCCCTAGTAATATTTGCAAGATCCAAGAAGGCTAAAGTTGTTTAAAAGAGTCCTATGCTAATTTAACTAAGATGAATCAGAAAATTCCAATTTGTCCCAATTGCAATAATTCAGATCATGTCATTTACAAATTCTGTGTCAATAAATTTAATATTTATTTCTGTAAACTTTGTCAGAATGGTTTCACTTACCCCATTCCAAAAAATATTTCTAAATATTATCACGCTAATTATTGGATTTCTCCAGGAATAGTTGGCAAAACTAAAAATACAGTTTTTAATCTATTTCATACGCGTAGGAAAAATTGGTTACAAAAATATCTTTCTTCGGGTGATATCTTAGAAGTCGGAGCAGGTGAAGGTAATTTCGGAAAGTCTTTAAGTAATAATTACTTGGTAATAGGTATCGAATTTCCCGGTTCAAAAATAAAAAATAGAAACATTCTTAAAGAAGATTTCTTAAAATGGGAACCCAACAAAAAATTTGATGCGGTAATTTTCTGGGAAAGCTTAGAACATGTACAAACTCCTAAGAAATATTTAGAAAAATCATGTGCTCTTCTTAAAAAAAATGGTCTCATTTTTATTGAATATCCGCGTTTTAATTGTCTTGAATCAAGGCTTTTCGGAAAACACTGGTTTCACCTCGATCCTCCAAGACATCAATCTCATTTAACCGATAAAGGCCTAAGAAAACTATTACTCCAAACACACTTCAAACCCATTTTGACAAAAAGCGTTTTGGCATTTGAGTATACAGTCTGGGGATATTTAGAAAGTCTCTTAGATTTTTTCGGAGTAAAATCTACGGATTACATTAAAAAAAGAGGGGTTGTTTTTTCTCTCATTTTGTTGTTACCAGTTGCATTCCTATCGTTTATTGCTGAAACAAACTTTTTCCTAATTAATCAATCACCAATCGGTTTTATGCTTGCCAAAAAGAGATATGACTGATAAATCCAGGATTATCGTAATATTACTTGCTTATAACGCCGCTGCAACTCTAGAAAAATTTTATAGGGATTTCCCAAAACAGCTTGTCGACCAAATTATTTTATTAGATGATGCCTCAAAAGACGATACATTCAAAATTGCCCAAAAACTTGGCATCGTTTCTTATCAAAACAAAATTAATCTAGGCTATGGTGGTAATCTCAAAAAAGCTATTGTCATCGCTCTTATGAAAGGTGGAGAAATTATCATCGACATCCATCCAGACGGAGAGTACAAGCCGAACGCAATATCCCAATCTATCCAAAAAGTAAAAGAGGGTGCTGAGCTAGTCCTGGGAAATCGTTTTTATAACTCAAATTATATCCTTCGAAAAAGCGGCATGAATAAGTGGAAGTTAATTCCAATAAAAATACTTAACCTTTTTGACAAGTTAATATTAGGAACAAATATTAACGATTTTCATCAAGGGTTTAGAGTTTACACAAAAAATCTATTTGAAAAAATTAACTTTGAAGAAAACTCAAACAATTACTTATTCAGCTTTGAAATTATTGCTCAAGCTATTTTTCAAAAAGTCAAAATTTCTCAGGTGGCAGTACAAACAAGATACACTGGCAAAAAAAGAGGAGCAAGTTTGAAAAATAGCATTATTTATTCGATTGGTACTTTTAAGATTTTGGTTCTCTTTATACTCGCCAAAACTGGACAAAAAATAAAAATATTTCAAAAACCTAAAAAGGATTTAAGATCACGAATTGCCGAATTTTTTAAGGAAAAATTTGTATCTGATGCTTAAATATAAATAACAAGATATAATTATCTAGTTATGAAGACAACTATTTTAACAATCGATGATATTGTTAAACAATTTCGTAGAAATATAAAAAAACAAAAATATCAATTCCAAAAAACAATTGAGGGCGTTCAACTATTAGATCTCAAACTCCATCCTGCCGAAGACGGATATTTTTTAGAACTGGCAAGAATTGATAAAAAAAACATCATCAAAAACCTCTCGGAATTCACAGTCAAACAAATAAGTTATTCCATAACTAATCCAGGAGGAATTAAAGCATGGCATCTCCATTATAAACAAGAAGATGTCTGGATTGTTCCACCGGATAATAGAATACTAGTCGGACTCTATGACCTCAGAATAAATTCTCCCACAAAAGGAGTATCAATGAAAATTATCCTCGGAGATTTTCAAGGTAAACTTCTATTTATCCCAAGAGGAGTAGCTCATGGTTACGCCAATCTCTCGACAAAACCCTCAGCCATAATATATCTCACAAATAATGACTTTGACCCTAATAATCCTGATGAACAACGTCTCCCATGGGATTTATTCGGAAAAGACTTTTGGGAAATAAAAAAAGGATAAATACTTTAAGGAAAAAAGGGCAAAATTTCCCTTTAACTGTCATTACTGGTAGCTCAGGTTTTATCGGCTCGCAAGTTATTGAACTGTTCAATCAATATAAGTCTCGACTTCTCTTACCTTCCAGCAAAAAACTTGATATAGTCAATACTCAACTTGTAGAAAAATTTCTTTCTAAAAATCGTCCGCAGATTTTCATTAATTTTGCATCCTTTACAAATCTTGCAGAAGCAGAAAAACAAAGAGGGGATAAAAATGGTCTTACTTGGAAGCTAAATGTTAAAGCGACAGAAAACATCGCAAAAACCTGTCGAAAGCATAATATTTTTTTAATCCAAATTTCTACAGACAGTGTTTTCCCGGGTACAGCAAAATTCCCAGGACCTTATTCTGAAAAAACTATACCTCCCGATAAATTGAAATCACTTGGTTGGTATAGCTACACGAAATTAAAGGGAGAAGAGAAAGTTAAAAAATCCGGGTGTAACTTTGCTATTATTCGGATATCTTACCCTTTTGGCAATATTCACTCAGAAAAGGATTTTGTTGCAAAAACAATCAAATATATTCAAGAAGAAATCCCATTATTCAAAGATCAGTACTTTACACCAACTTTTATTCCTGATCTTGCAAAAACACTTGAAGTGATTATTACTAGAAAACGAAATGGAATCTATCACGTAGCATGCCAAGAACCTACAACTCCATTCGAATTTGCCGTTCATCTTGCAAAGAAATTAAGCATAAGAAGTAAAATAAAAAGTCAAAAGCTCAAAGAGTCTATAGGTGAAAAGGGCTGGGTACCCAGAGCAAAGTATGGAGGATTATTAATCGGGCAAACACAAAACACTCTCAATCTTAAATTTCACAGTTGGCAAAAAGCAGCAGATAAATTTATTTATCAATATGAAACACAAACAAATTGACGCTCTACTAATTCACTGCTATTGGTACGACATTGACAAAAAGGGCAAGCTGGATATCGCAAACCGCTTGCAAGTTGTGGCAGGTAGTATATTATGGAAAAAATACAACGTAAAAAAAATTGTCATTTGCGGCGGTAATGTTTTTAAAGGCAAAACAGCTATAGGGGAAGCAATTCAAAAAGAGTTATTAGTTAAACTCCCTCAAACTGTTAAAAAATCTATTATTGTAATTCCAACCGCAAAGACAACCCTAGGGGAAATCAAAGAGTTTAAAAAAATAATTGATATACACAATTGGCAAAATCTATCAAGCCTTGGTTTGAGAGTCCATTTGCCAAGAATCAAATTAATATTCAGGAAGGTTTTTAATAAAAAAATAAACAATGTAAATTTTATCTGCGCAGAAGATGTCTTGACGAAAAATGGAAACGGGGCATTGGTTAAAAAATATAAACGATCTCAAGAATCACGGCTCTTAGCTAAAAATGAATCTCTTGCTCGGAAAATCAATTGTATTCCACTGAGTGAATTTATTTTAGAATTTGTAGCGAAATTTGTACCTTCAAAGGGCCATCTGCAGCCAAAAATTCTTAGCTGGCTTCCAGATTAAACCCACTATTTCTATCTCAGTTTAGTTAATAACCATATCTTCCAAATATAAAAAAATATTTTTATGCCTCTTTTTGAATGATATAAAAAGCTATTTGGGTGAAAAGATCTCCTTGGCATGTTGAAATGTACTGGTATTTCTATAAATCTTACTTTATTCTTCACAGCTGCAACCAACCATTCGGTTATAAACATCTCATCTTTACTATGGCACTCACTTGATATCTTCTTCCATCCGTTTCTGTTAGTAAGTCGAAACGTGCATCCAACATCAGTAAGGGGCGGACCAAGAAAAAGAAAGCTGATAAGTTTCCCAAAAAGATCATCAACAATTCTTCTGGCAAAGTTCATACCCGATCCTTTTTGAATTAATGGCAGATGAGTCCGGCTGCCAAAAACCATGTCAAAATCGTCGCTATAGGAAAGAAGCTTCAAAATATCCTTACCTTTAAACGAACCATTAAGTTCAGTAATGATCAGTAAATCCGCCTTTGTCTTATTGATACCTTCTCTAATGCCTATCCCAAAACCAGGACGCTTTTGGCTTATATATTTTGCCCTCGTTTGCTTTATTTCGTTTTGGACGACTTTTTTTCCATTATTCCCGACAATAAGTATTTCATCGACGTAACCTGTTGAATCAAAATCCTGGATTACGTTAAATATTTGTCCATTTTTTTGGGAAGCTGGAATAATAACCGCAACAGTTTTTTTACCCCACATGTTTATAAAATTATACTATTCTAACTTTTGGTATTGGGATTATAAATTTGCCCCCTCTTCTGCGAAAAGCTTTCTGTTTTTCGATAATCTCATCTGCAAAATTCCAGGCAAGAATTAGCGCATAATCCGGCCTATCCTCAACCAACTTGCCTTCCCCGAAAACTGGTATATGCATTCCTGGCGTAAATAATCCCTGTTTGTAGGGGGTTGAGTCAACTATGTAATTTAAAATTTTAGTACCAATCCCAAAATAATTTGTCAGCACATTGCCTTTGGCTGCCGCCCCGTAACCAATGATTTTCTTCTTTTTTCTCTTTAAATCCTTTAAAATACTTGTTAAGTCATTCTTAAGTTCCTCAACCCTTTCTGATAATCTAACAAAGGTTTTCTTATCATAAAGACCATAATGCTCCTCCAGTGAGATCAAATAGTCAACTGTTTTCCTCCTAATATTAACTCCCGGCTTTTTTCTTTTGTGTGTCAGCCTGATTGATCCTCCGTGAATCAATAACCTTTGCGCATCTACCACTTCGAACCCAAATAACTCTACTAATCTTATCCATGGCCTTAGTGAAAAATAAGAAAGATGCTCATGGTAAATGGTATCAAATTCATCTTTTTTGACAAGATCCAATAGATAAGGAAATTCCGTAATTAGTACCCCATTACGAGTAAGCAAAAAAGAGATAGCCTCAAAAAGCTTATGTAAATAATCAATGTGAGCAACAACGTTGGTAGCAGTGATCAAATCAGCTTTGCCGTATTTTTCCTTGATATGTTTGGCAGTTCTTAAATTAAACAGTTTGTCTTCAGTAGGAATCCCTCTCATCTGGGCAATTTTGGCTAAGTTCTTGGCTGGATCAACACCGAGAACTTTAGTGCCATAATTTTTGAAAAAGGCCAAAAGACTTCCATCATTTGAACCGATATCAACCACCAAAGATGACTCTTTTAACTTAAGCTCCTTATAAGCTTGATAAGCAAGATTGCTGAAGTTATTCATCATAACTTTTGCAGTCGAGGGAATGTAAACGTAATTTCCAAACATTAAATGTGGACTGACAACCTTTGTAAGCTGTACTAATCCGCAGTTTTCGCAAAAAAAGCATGCAAGCTCGTACTTTTTTTCCAGTATTAATAACTCTTCCTTTTTAAGAAATCCATTTGGGATAGGCATAGAACCAAGATCAAGAAACCTATATAGTCTCCTTGATCGACAGATACGGCAAGTTTTTACGTCTTTTACGCCTTTTTCTACCACTTCAAATCATCTTTATACGCTGCTTTTCTTAGGTGCTATAAAACTTTTGGCAGACTCACAAAGCAAAAGTACTACTGATAAAAATAAAAGAGAGCCGGCAAAGTAATAGTAATGGATAAAAGCCAGTTTATAAACTAAAAAGATGCATAAAGCAAGCGTCGAGGTTGCCAAAAATGCAGCACTGACAGTCAATTTTTTTTGAGTTTTCAACAAATAGACTAACACTAGGATTACTACAATAACAACCAGTATAGTTGGAATATCAAAACCGGTAATTCTATGAAGTAAGCTGTTTAGCGAAAGTGAATCATAGCGCGGGTGTTGAATAGTAAGTTGATAGAGAACAACGTCATGGATAAAATCTTTGACATTCCAAATAAAAAATGGGGCCATGATTGCTACTGCAGTTATTCCTGATATTATTAAATGACTAATTTTTATGAGTTTTCCTCGTAACAAAAATGGTAACAAAAAAACTGTATATTGCTTAGTTGCTATCGCAATACCCAGAATCACCCACGCCAAAAACTTTTTTCGTAAGTGGAATAAAAGAAAAATAAATAAAGTTAAAATAAAAATAAGCAGCGGATCAACCCATGCTTGCTCAATTATAAAAAGCGATGCGGGATTGTACAAAAATATTAAAGGTAAAAGTTCGGCAACACGAAACCCCTTTTTCAGAAATAATCCTGCACCTTTTCTAAGCATTAAATAAACCAGTAAAGCTGTCCCTATTTCTGCAACAACCATCGTATACCTAGGATCTCCGGTTAAAAAAACTGCGGGCATATCCAAAAAAATAACTGCCGGTCCATAGGAATAAACGTCTGGCATCTCAGTCGGATAAAGCTTTGGGTAGAGTATGGAGTAAGGATTGACTCCAGAAATTAAGGCAATCGGTGCTATTTTTTGAATATAAAAAACATCAATGTAAGGGGCCGGAGAAGACCAAATCATCAAAATTCTCAATGCGACGGCAATTACCAGAAGCAACCAGAATTTTAATTTGTTAAGAGAAAAAAGCCATTTAGAAAAATCAAAAACATACAAGAAAGAAATTACGATCGCAATCATCAAAAGGGTTCTGCTTAGACTTACAAAGCCATGTAAATCATTCTGATAAAGACCTCCATACATACCCATTGACAGGACTACAAATAAAATCAACATCCAGTTCATGGATGCAATTAATCTGCTCTCTTCTCCAATTCCTACATTCTGGTTTCGATGAAATAATACTAGAAGTATTGCTGCTAAAAGAATTAAGAATAGGCCCGGAAGAAAATAAAATCCTCTGCTGAATATATACCCAAAAATAATCAGTAAGTAGATTAATAGAAGAACTAGAACTTTATTTGTGAACCTATCATACATTTAGAATTAGTATATCAATATATTCACAGTCAAAAATTTTCCATAGATTTATCAGAGACGCTGCGTCTTAAATTATCGGCAGCATCCCAGAAATTTTTTGCTTTTACCTCGTCCTTATAACACTCTTCATAAACTCTAGACAAGGCGATTAAAACCTGCCAATCTTTTTTGTCCAGATTTGAAACCATCTCAAAATTTTCTCTTGACTTATCGCATTCATTTCTTACAGCAAATATATTTCCCAATCTAATATAAGCCTCTTTGATATCCGAACGCAAAACAACAGCATTGTCCAAATATTTTTCAGCTTCATTTTCGGCTTTGTTAATTATAAGTTCATCAGCCAAATCCACCAATGATCGGTAATAGATTTCTTTAATATGTCCAGTATTATACTGTTCAAATCCAAAATCATAAGCGAAATCACTAAATTTAAATTTAATAAATCTGTCTTCATTTAAACGAATTAATTCTTCTTTACTATATTCATTTGAAGATACTAATTTCTTAAGCAATCCAGCACTCATCCATTTATGATTTTCTACATCTGGCAAGTAGTCAGCTGAGTAAATTGAAAACTGCGAAATGTTGGAATTAATAAGATCTTTAATATAATAAGAACTGTCTTTTTTAGAGTCATCAGAGTAAAAAGTATCAGGTATATTTAAATCTTTGCTGTATTCTCTAATTATTTCTTTTCTATATTCCACCCTGTGAAGCATTCCTCCTCGAATAATCTTCATATTTCTAAAATTTTCGTTTGTGCGATAGTAATAATCGGTATTGAAAGCCATAGTGTCACCAAGCAACAAAACAATAGAGTTGGGTTCCGCCGATACTAACACATCATGTGCTAACCAATCTCCAAGATAAAACCTGCTTAAATCAGCTTTATTATAGTTTTCGATAATCATGTAAGAAGGAAATATGATCAGAAATAATGCTGCACACAAATCAGCTAAAAAATGGCCCTCTAAAAAATGTAGATTAATTTTTTTACCAAAGAGATATTTAATCATCTCAAATATTGTCTTTAAACCAAAAGCTAAATAGATAACCATAAAGAAGTAGCTTGTTAAGACAAATCTTTCCCACAACCCTCTATAAAAATCATTTGCTAGCGGAAAACTTGCATAAAAAAGAAAGAAAGGACCCGTAAAAAATACTGCTAAGAACGTAAACCAAAATATTACTCTTTGTCGTAAAAAAGAGTAAATAAAACCGATCAGACAAATAAATAGTCCTAGAATCTTAAAATCCGCTTTTAAAAACAGACCGAAATTCAGAAGCTGAATAACTCTGACTTTTAATGCACTTCCCATGAGATAATCTGTTGCAGTAAAAGTCCCATAATCTCCACGTATTATAAGTCTTATAAAATTTGTGATGTTGCTCGGATCATCCCAGTTAATTGGAGTCTTTCTCAGTGCGGCAAAAGGGATAAATATATAAGGTAAAAAACCTAATATAAAAAAAATAGCAAGTTTAATTAAAAGTTGATAATTTTTTACTATTTTTCTGTTTATTTTTAATATCAGGTATAAATATGCAGGTAACACTAATAAAGCAGTGTGATGATGAAAAACGGCTAAGCCCAAAAATAAAGACGATAGGTAAAGAAAAATCGTTTTATGTTTTCTGTTAACTACTGACTCTCTCCATGAAAATAAAAAATAGACAGAGAAAGCTATCAAAATTAAGTTCAATTGAAAAACTTCAATAATATGTGCATAAAGCCAAAAAAGAGGCACAAAGGCCAAAATTAGGGCACTCGTAATAGCAACAAATAGATTTTTTATAATTTTATGGATTATTAAATAAGTCACTCCCACAACTATAGCCATTAAAAAAGCAGCCATTAAATTAGCCTTGTAGGCAACTGTCGCATCGTAGGGAAGATGAGTAAAAATCCAACCGATCATTGTATTTAGTGGATATCCCGGAGGATGGGCTACACCGCCAAACCACGAAGCTAAAATAATATCTCCGCTATCACCACCATAAACCGATGGGGAAACACCTCTGATAAAAACAAGAAAAGAAAAAATAAACAAAAGGAAACTAATAATCATAAATTAAAAGCTTATCAAAATTATACGGAAATTATTTTTTAGCTACTAGAGGCCAATCGCTATAACCTACGGCGCACACGATCCAGCAGCCACTTCAGAGGCCGCCCCACCTACAGATCTCCAACACCAGAGTCTCGGATAAGCACCAGTTGGCTCGGAAAGCGTAGCGTAAACCGAAGCTTCGGTAGCATTGGTTCCCGTAGCATACATATACTTCACTTTTCCCCCAACTCCAGTAGGATCATACGGCATTTGCTTAAGATACTTGTCTGCGGTCAATACATCAAGTGATAAGGGATATGTACCCATACCAGGACTTACATAATAACCCTGAATCTCAGTTGCCATTGCACCTATGTCATTCTTCCTTTTTGCATCCTGTGCCTGACGGGTTCGTTTACCAGGGTTTATTGCTATCAGAACTGCAGCTGCTAAAATTCCAAGAATGGCAATAACAATAAGAAGCTCTATCAGAGTAAAACCTTGTTTCATTCTGAAGTTAATAGATAGTAGTCGAAAGTTGATAGTTTTCTCCATATTATTTTTAATTTTATATACTTTATTTTAATCTGTAAACTTCATCGAAGACAAGATAAAATCTATATCTTTCTGAGTTGCACCTTTTAAAGCTATTTGGAACTCCCGATCTCTGTTATCAAATATTTTTAGTTTGACTCCACTGCTTACTGCCGGATCACCGTATTGAAAACCTTGCAAATCAGGTGTCTGAAAACTATAGATTCCTCCTTTAAAAGGCAACACCCAAGCTAACTTTAAGGATAAAAGTATGGAGTCTGCCAAGGCTTCTTTCTTTGAATCAAAAATACTAACCTTATCTGGACTTACAGAAAGGACCAAATTATTTAATTTGAAATTGCTTCCTTGAGAATCACCCAAAAAATCAAAAAGGCTTTGTACGGCTTCCTGACTTCCAGCTAGCCGATTTATTTCAAGGTTTAAAATACTCTTATCTTTTAAGAAAAAAATCGCCTTTTGATCCTTAAAAATAAAGATCTCGGACTCCGGCTTATTTTGTCGACTGACTTCATCACTCCATGGAGACTTAAGTCGAAACCCACTGGATAAATACTCCTTATAACTACCGGAAGTTGTATCGACTTTCTCAACCTGTCTTTCCTTTGGTATTACATACAGCTGGGGATAGCTGCTTTGGGGAAACTCTGATTTTAGGGATATAACAACCCAGATTTGAGGACACAAATAAAAAACAGTAAGCATTGAAACAATAAAGAGGGATAATAATACTATTACCAATTTCAAAAATGGGTAATTTGGAGATTGCGTTTTTTTTCTGGGCATTGATATTATCAATATAAACTAAATACTCACAACGTCAATCAATTAAAAACTACTATGGATATTCAAAATAAGAGCACAACTAAGCTTCAGTTGTGCTCAAACTTTATCTACACTTAAATCTATTACGTCATTACGGAGCATTACACGCTCCAGTAGCCACTTCTTGAGCAGAACCACTCGTTGATTGCCAACACCAGAGTCTCGGATAAGCACCAGTTGGCTCGGAAAGCGTAGCGTAAACCGAAGCTTCGGTAGCATTGGTTCCCGTAGCATACATATACTTCACATTTCCCCCAACTCCAGTAGGATCATACGGCATTTGCTTAAGATAACTTTGCGCGGTCAATACATCAATTGATAAAGGATATGTACCAGATCCAGGAGCGGTATAATAACCCTGAATCTCAGTTGCCAGTGCACCTATGTCATTCTTCCTTTTTGCATCCTGTGCCTGACGGGTTCGTTTACCAGGATTAATAGCTACCAACACTGCAGCTGCTAAAATACCAAGAATTGCAATAACGATAAGAAGTTCGATTAAAGTAAAACCTCTAAATAAGCAAGCTTGTTTTCTCGTTGAACTCGAAAATAATTTCTTTCGGGCAGTAAATACCATTAAAACAAAATCACCTCCCCTCGAGGATCAACATTAACTATATTCCTCTCTTCATTAAGTATTAGGGATTTGATTAATAATTGTCAAGAGATCAGAAGGCACCGAGAAAAGTACTAGAAGTATGTAAAGTACTAAAAGTATCAAAAGCTAGAGCAATCCAATCACAGGTACAAAAAGTACGAAAGGTACGAAGGAAAATTGAAATGAGAAGTTGGATGTGAGAGGCTGGATTTATGAAGTTAGAAGTGCGATATTAAATTTATGATCAAGAGTTTCTTGGACCTCGATGTTTACCAAGAATCTTTCAAGCTGTCGCTTGAAATTGAAGAAATAGTAAAAACATTTCCAAAGAATGAGCAATTTTTATTAACTGACCAGATGAAACGGGCATCCAGAGCAATTCCTGCTCTAATAGCTGAAAGTTACGCCAAAAGAGAAACACTTGCTGTCTTCAAAAAACTTCTAAGAGATGCAATCGGGGAGGCCAATGAAATGATCAATCATATTGCCTTTGCTAAAGCAAAAGGTTATATCGATCAGAATAAAGCTGATGAATTGATTGAGCGGTATCACCAAGTTGGCAAAAAACTTACTCGATTAAAAGAAAACTGGAAGAATTACTAAATCCCACTTCCCACATCTTCTCATCTAGCCTCCCACCTCTCACTTCACACTTCTAAATCAGAATTGCGCAGTAAGGTTATATATCGGCAGAATAATGGAGAGAACCAGAACTCCAACGCCTAAACCCAAAATCACCAAAATTACCGGCTCCAGTGCTGTTGTCAGATTACGAATTGAGTTCTCGCTTTCCTGTTCAAAATAAACGGAAAGCCGAGCCAAAATCTCATCCATTTTGCCTGTTTCTTCACCAACTCTAACCATTTGGGCAATAATCGGTGGAAATGCCGGATTTGCAGCTAAAGGTTGATAAAGCGGCGAGCCACGTTCAACTCTGGCAATAGCAAAATCAATGCCTTCTTTAAAAGTCGGGCTGTCCAAAAGGGCAGCTACCGATTTAAGGGCAACAATAATTGGAATACCGGCTCCAATTAAAAGACCAAATGTCCTTGTAAATTGAGCCAAAATTAAAGTCTTTCTGATTTTCCCCCAAATCGGCATAAGCAAAACCATTTTGGAAATAAACATCCCGCCTTGCTCGGTTTTAGCAAAGACTCTTACTCCATAACTGCCGACTACCAGCAAAATCAAAAGCAACCACCAAAAGTTTACCATCAAATCAGAAACTGCCATCAAAATCCTTGTAGGTAAGGGCAAAGTAGCGCCAATTTCTTTATAAAGATTAGTCAGCTTCGGAATAACAAAAATCATCATCACCGAAACAACCATAACCATCACAATAACTACAATAGTTGGATAGATAAAGGCTCCGCGGGTTTTTGATTTAAATTCTTTTTCCTTTTCCAAGGATTCAGCAAGTTTATTAAGAATTTTGTCCAAAACTCCGCCGGTTTCACCAGCTTCAACTAGCTTGACATAAACCGTACCAAAAGCCTTCGGATGTTTACTAAACGCCGTAGACAGAGCCATCCCCCCCTCAACATCGGCAACAACTTCGGAAAGAATATTGGCCAAACCCCGGCTTCTAGCTTGTTTTTCCAGAATGACCAAAGCATCAGCCAAGGGAAGTCCGGAAGAAATCATTGTCGAAAGCTCTCTTGTAAAAGTTACGATTTCTCCTGAAGATACACCTCCCACTTTTGGCAAAGCACTGACGATCGGAAAAGCAAAACCTTCTTTTTTTTTGATCTCAATTGGAATTAAGCCCTCTTTTTGAAGTGTTTTAACTAGAGTCTTTTCATCAAAGACCTCGACTTCGCCAGCGAATTTCTTGCCAGTTGAGTCTTTTGCAGAAAAACGATAAAGCGACATAGCCCTCCTTCGGAGGAATTTCTAATTTCTAATTTCTAATTTTTAATATTTGAAATTTGTCATTTGACATTTGAAATTTGAAATTTTATTGATTGCTTCCCACTAACCGATCCAATTCCTCTGGCCGAATACTGTAACTACGAGCCACATCCAAGGCTATTCTTCCTGCTCTAACCAAAAAGGCCAAAGAGGCATCCATTAAAATCATTCCGAGAGCTCCAGAGGTTTGGATAATATTATCAATTTGATGAGTCTTCCCTTCCCGAATAGCAGTCTGAACTGCTCCTGAAGAAAGAAGGATTTCGCAGGCAGGCAGTCTTCCTCCTCCAATCGCCGGCACCAGTCTCATTGAAACAATTCCGGCCGTCGACCCGGCAAGCTGCATTCTTACCTGATCTTGCTGATTCTCGGGAAATACGTCAATAATTCTGTCGATTGATTGGGAAGCCGAATTGGTATGAAGTGTTGCAAAAACTAAATGACCAGTCTCGGCAATTGTAATTGCCGAGGCAATTGTTTCATAATCACGCATCTCACCGACCAAAACTACATCAGGATCCTCACGCAGGGCTGAGCGCAAAGCCACATCCCATGAATGGGTATCCAAATGCATCTCTCTTTGCGAAACCAAACCCTTACCTTTTGGATAAACATATTCAATCGGGTCCTCAATTGTTAAAATATGCACCCCTTTCGTTTGATTAATTTCATTAATTATTGAAGCAATGGTTGTCGATTTTCCATGACCGGTCGGCCCGGTCACCAGCACAAACCCCTGGCGCATTTTGGCAAAGTTATGACAAATTCTGGGTAAATTTAATTCTTCGATGGTTTTGATGTAGGTCGGAATAAGCCTCAGGGCCGCAGATAAATAACCCTTTTGGTAATAACTGTTAACTCTAAATCTGGCAACATCTCCCAAAGCGAAAGAAAAATCTAGCTCTTTATTGACCAAAAGTATCTCCTTTTGTTCGGGGGATAAAAGCTCAAAAACTAAACTTTCTGTCTCCTCGGGTGACAAAAGGGCAGAAGTTACCGGTATAAGTTGGCCATCCACTCTAATTACCGCTGGTGATCCGACCACCAGATGCAAATCCGAAGCTTCCTTTTTAACAACAATTTCCAAAAATTCCTGAATACTCATATTTAAAATTTCTAATTATTCTAATTTCTAATTTCTAATCAAGTCCCAATTCCGATATTGGAAATGGGAAGTGCGAGATGGGAAACTGGAATCCGGATGTGAGAAGTGAGATTTCTTCCTCAATATCCCACTTCAATCATCCAGCTTCACACTTCTAACTTCTCACTTCAAAATAATTTGTTAATTAGGTTAATTAACCAATTATTCCTCCGCTACTCTTAAAACTTCCTCAACCGTTGTTATCCCTTCAACCACTTTTAAAAATCCGTCCTGTTTCATGGTAATCATTCCTTCGGAAACTGCCTGATTCTCAATCGCCTGGTCAGTCTCATGGCCTAAAATCATCCTGGTAATTTTTTCAGAAACCATCAAGACCTCAAAAATTCCAATCCGTCCAAGATAGCCTGTGTTGTTACACTCCTTACAGCCTTTCCCAGTGTAGAACTGAAGGTTTTTGGACTTTTCAAAATTGTACAATTTACCCAAAATCTCTTTTATTCGAATCAAAACCTCCTCTGTCGGAGCTTTGGGAACCCGGCAACTTGAACAAACTTTTCTAACAACTCGCTGACCAACCACACAAGTAACCGTTGAAGCGATCAAATACGGCTCAGCATGCATGTCCAAAAGTCTAGGCAGTGCTCCTGAGGCATCATTGGTGTGTAGGGTTGAAAAAACTAAATGACCGGTTAGTGACGCCTGGATAGCTAAATCAGTTGTTTCGGGATCACGAATCTCACCGACCATGATGATATTAGGATCTTGTCTCAAGAATGACCTTAGTCCGGAAGCGAACGTCAAACCGGCTTGGGTATTAATCTGAACTTGATTAATTCCAGGAATCTGGTATTCAATTGGATCCTCTAGTGTCATAATGTTAACTCGGGTTGAATTAAGCTTTGAAAGAATCGAATAAAGAGTAGTCGTTTTACCGGAACCAGTCGGTCCGCAAATAAGAATGATTCCATGGGGTCTGGCTATGTTTTGCTCCAAATTGTGTAAGGCATTACCCCTCAGTCCCAAATCTGGCAGCGTCGGGACTCCGCCTGTTTTTTTAAGAAGCCTCATGACGACTTTTTCTCCGCAACTGGTGGGCATTGTCGAAAGCCGAAGATCGATCTCCTCCGTACCGATTTTAAAGTTAAATCTTGCATCTTGGGGAAGTCGTTTTTCGTCGATCTTCATGTTACCTAAAATTTTTATCCTGGAAACAATGGCATCGTGAATACGCCTGGGCAAAATCAGCTTTTCATGCAAAATTCCGTCAATGCGGTAGCGAATTCTGGTTTCGTTTTCAAGAGGCTCTATATGAATATCCGAAGCCCTCACTTTAATACCATATTCAAGTAAAGTTGAAACAATTCTGGCAACTGGTGCTTCGCCGATAATACCTGTAATTTCGGCTTGCGAAACAAACGGCGTCGCCAAACCCGGTGCCGCTTCTTTCAAAGCCTCACCGACTTCAAATGAAAGACCACGGGTGTACTGTTCGGCAATCGCTCGATTTATTGACTCGGCAGTCGCAATATAAGGCCTGGCAACCAACCCTGACTTTTTTTCAATAAATTCTAAAACTTGTAGATCCAGTGGGTCAGTCATCGCCACTGACAAAGTTTCAGCATCCTTGGCAATTGGAACAACTACAAATCTTCTGGCAACTTCTTCCGGCAGACAAGCTAAAACTTCAGGAGAAATCGGCTGCTGATCTGGAAAAACAAAGGGGACTCCAATTACTACCGCCTTGGCGGCAACAAGTTGCTCCTCGTTAACCCAACCCATTTGGGACAAGATTTTTTCAACGCTTTCCTGCCTCCTTTTTGCCTCACTTTTAACAAAATTAAGCTGCTGATTGGTCAAAAGCCCCTTAGACGCCAAGACATCCTCTATAAATAAGGTTTGAGACCTACCTGCCCCGATACCAAATGGTACGGGGTCTGCCGGCAAGGCAGAACCTGTATTCTTTGAGGCATACTTCTGACTATTACCAATCGCTTTTAGGTCGGTATTTTGGGCAGTATCAGCCATACATCAGCGTCTAGTTAGTCAATCGTAAGCGTCTGGTCTGATATCTCTATATTTTTAAGTATCACAAAACTTCTCGACGCTAAACGCTAGCTCTTTTCTAGACCCTAACTTGATCATAACAAATCCAAGCCGTAAATTGAAAATGGACAACGCCCTAAGATACAATCAGTAAATCAAAAGTCGAGGTAATATAAACTTTAACAATTTTGATTTTTACTTTTCGAATTTATGAGAAAATAAGCTTTCTTATTTTTAAATTTTAAATTTTTAACACATGTCACGATTCCAAAGCTACCTTTTTGTCGGCGATGAAACCCCAAGAAGAAAAGCAACGTTAGTACTCGCAAAATCCTTGGACATAAACCTCAAAAAACCCTCAGTGGATATTTATCTGGTTTCTCCGCAAAAACCCCTGCCTGCCCGTCCGGCAGGCGGGTCTGCCGGCAGGCAGGGGTATCTTTCCATTGATCAAATTCGTCAACTCAAAAACCACATTTTCCAAAAACCAATTCACCTTCCTTTTAAATTTGTCATCATTGAACAGGCACAACTTTTAACAGATGAAGCCCAAAATGCGCTTTTAAAAATCTTGGAAGAACCCCCCAAACAAGCAATGATTGTCCTTGAAGCAGCGGACGAAAAAGGACTTCTACCCACAATCAGATCAAGAGTGCTTACTAAGCATGTTTTTGAGTTACGTAAAAATGCAATTTTAGAGCCTTCGATCTTAGACGAGGAAGATATGTTCAAACTCCTTGAAAAAATTACCGACGTCAAAAATCCTTCAGATTGGCTAAACAATCAAATATTGACAATCTACGACGCCCTCCTGCAATCGTTAGGAAAGCCCAAATCTCAAAATTCTCCAAAATATTTGGCCGAAATAATTGAAAAATGTATTCGCACCAAAGAAATGATCCAAGCCAATGTTAACCCTAGATTCGCTCTTTTTAATCTCATTTTTAGCTTAAGACTTAACAACTAACCCAGCCTCAAAATAGCTTGCTTAACATACGCAGAATTTGCTAGAATTAACAGAATGATCTTCCTTTCCAATGATTTTGACTAATCACTTATCACTAATCACTTATTACTATGTCTGACACTTACACTGCCAAAGACATCCAAATACTTGAGGGTCTTGAACCGGTCAGACGAAGACCGGGAATGTACATCGGCTCAACCGATATTTTCGGACTTCATGAGTTAATTAAAGAAATAATTGATAATTCTGTTGACGAAGCCTTAGCTGGTTTTGCCAAAAATACCTATATAGTTATTGGGAAAGACGACAAAATTACTGTTGTTGACGATGGCCGGGGTATCCCTGTTGAACCACATCCCAAAGTCAAAAAATCATCTTTGGAAGTGACCATGACCATGCTTCATGCCGGAGGCAAATTTGGTACCGGTGCATACAAGGTTTCCGGCGGTCTTCATGGTGTTGGTGCCTCAGCAGTCAATGCGCTTTCCGATTGGATGCGTGTTGAGGTACGTCGAGACGGCAAACTCTATTCCCAGGAGTATAAACGTGGTAAGCCTCAAACTAAAGTGGAGCAAACTTCAAAAACTCTTATCCCTGACTTTATTCCGATACCCAAGACCGGCACCAGCACCTTTTTCCTTCCCGATAAATCGATCTTTTCAACCATTAAACCCGATTTTAAAGTTGTAGCCAAACGGGTTAAAGAAAGAGCCTATTTGGTTGCAGGTCTATTTTTTCATCTTTACGACCAAAGAACAGGTCAAGAACTTCATTACTATTTCGATGGAGGAATTGAATCATTAGTTCGTCATCTCAATAAAGATAAGAACGTTGTTAATGAAAAACCCTTTTATGTCAACCGCGATACTGGCAATCTTCTTGTTGAAGCAGCCGTTCAATTCAATGACGGTTTCACCGAAACTGTCGAATCTTTCGCTAACGTCATCAATACCCAAGAGGGAGGTACTCATTTGACTGGCTTCCGTATAGCCTTAACCCGCGGGATTAATGATTATGCCCGCAAAAACGGTTATCTCAAAGAAAAGGAAGATAACCTGGTCGGTGAAGATATGCGTGAAGGCTTAACTGCCGTTGTTGCCATTAAAATGGACTCTGAAAATTTACAATTTGAAGGTCAGACAAAAAGTAAACTCGGCAATGCGGAAGTTCAACCGCAAGTTGCCCAAGTGGTCAAAGAAGGTCTTGATACTTATTTGGAAGAAAATCCCCAAGAGGCGAGACGTATCATGGAAAAGCTTATTCTGGCAGCCAAAGCGCGCTTAGCAGCCAGAGCGGCTAAAGATGCGGTCTTAAGAAAAGGTGCTCTTGAGGGCATGACTTTGCCCGGAAAACTTACCGATTGCCAAGAAAAAAATCCAAAGGAATCTGAGATTTTTATTGTCGAGGGAGACAGTGCCGGCGGTAGCGCCAAGCAGGGGAGAGACCGCAAATTTCAGGCAATTTTGCCCCTTCGAGGAAAAATTTTAAATACGGAGCGTGCAAGACTTGATAAAATTCTTGAATTTGAAGAAATTAAAAATCTAATCATTGCTTTAGGAACCGGCATCGGTGATACCGTAAACATTGATAAAATCCGCTATCATCGAATCGTCATCATGACTGATGCTGATGTTGACGGTGAACATATTAGAACCTTACTTTTGACATTTTTCTTCAGGTATCTGCCTGGGATTATCGAAAGAGGCTATTTGTACATTGCCCAACCGCCGCTTTATAAAATAACCGCAGGCCATGAACAACATTTTGCCTACAGTGACCAGGAAAAAGATCAAATCATCAAAGTTAAGACCAATAACAAAACCGTCACTATTCAAAGATATAAGGGTCTAGGTGAAATGAATCCAGAGCAGCTCTGGGAAACAACTATGAACCCTCAAAGCCGGATTATGAAAAAAATCACTATCGAAGATGCTGCCGAAGCCGATCATGTCTTTTCCATGCTCATGGGTAACGAAGTCCCACCCCGCAAACGATTCATCCAAACACACGCGAAGTTAGCTACATTAGATATATAAATTATTATGAGGAAAGCCAACGAAGCCCAACAAAAATTGCTCTTCGAGCCGTCTACGAATAGTAGTGAAAAGGCGAGAAGTAAAATTAGTTGGGCTAAACTTGCTACTTTAGATATCTAAACCAATGGCTGATATAGGCAAGATTCAACCAGTCGAAATCATTGACGAAATGCAGCGCAGTTACCTCGACTATGCAATGTCGGTAATTGTCGCCCGTGCACTACCTGACGTCCGAGACGGCTTAAAACCAGTCCATAGAAGAATCATCTATGCCATGCACCGATTGGGCATTACTCATAGCGCCCATTACACAAAATCAGCCAAAGTTGTCGGCGAAGTTTTAGGCAAGTACCATCCGCACGGCGACGTTCCAGTTTACGAAGCGCTAGTTAGAATGGCCCAAGATTTTGCCATGCGTTATCCCTTAATTGACGGTCAGGGCAATTTTGGCTCAATTGATGGTGACCCTCCGGCAGCCATGCGTTACACCGAAACCAGAATGGCCAAGGCAACCGAAGCTCTTCTTTATGATCTCGATAAAAAAACTGTCGACTTTACTGACAATTTCGACGCTACTCTCAAAGAACCCGTATTTCTGCCAGCAATTCTACCTAATCTTCTAATCAACGGTGCCTCCGGCATTGCCGTTGGTATGGCTACCAATATTCCTCCTCATAACCTATCAGAAGTCGTTGATGCCACTGTTCACTTGATCGATAACCCTGAAGCCTCTGTTGAAGACTTAATGCAGCATGTCAAAGGCCCGGACTTTCCAACCGGTGCCCAAATTTACGACATCTCCGAAATAACTGCCTCTTACGCAACCGGTAGAGGTAAAATTATCATGCGCGCCAAGGCTGATATTGAGGAAACCAAAGGCGGCAAATTCCAAATTGTCGTCACCGAAATTCCTTATCAGGTTAACAAGGCTACACTCGTCACCAGAATCGCCGAACTTACCAAAGACAAAAAGCTTGATGGTATCTCCGACCTTCGAGATGATTCAGATCGCCGGGGATTGCGAGTTGTCATCGAACTCAAACGAGATGCTCGACCAAACGCTGTCCTCAATAATCTCTACAAACATACTGCCCTTCAGCAGTCCTTTCCAGTTAATACTGTTGCCCTTGTTGACGGTACTCCCCAAACCCTCACTCTCAAAATGATTCTTGAAGAGTTTATTAAACATCGCCAAAAAGTCATCACCAGAAGAAGCCAGTTTGAACTCGACGAAGCTAAAAAACAAGCCCACATTTTGGAAGGATTAAAAATCGCCGTTGATAATATCGACGCAGTCATCGAAACCATCAAGAAAAGTTCAGACGTTGCCAGCGCCAAGGTCAATTTGATGCAGAAATTTAAGCTGACCGAAGTCCAGGCTCAAGCAATCCTTGACATGCAACTTAAAAAACTGGCGGCGCTTGAGAGACAAAAAATTGAAGAAGAATTAGCCATGACTCTTGAAGAAATTGCCTATCTGGAAGACCTACTGGCCCATAAGGAAAAAATCTTAAAAGTTGCCAAAAATGAACTTGCTAAACTTAAAGAACGCTTTGGCGACCAGCGCCGTACTCGCGTCTACAAGCAAAAACTCGGCGAGTTTTCCGAAGAAGACCTGATTCCCAATGAGCCGACAATTGTCACCATTACTGTCGGTGGCTATGTCAAAAGGCAAGACATCTCATCTTTCCGAACCCAAAGAAGAGGAGGTAAAGGAATCTCTGGTATTACTACCAAAGAAGAAGATAGTGTCACCCAGCTTTTTGTGGCTCAGACCCATGATAATTTGCTGTTTTTCACAGACAAAGGTCGAGTTTTTCAGCTTATGGTCTACGATTTGCCAGAAAGTTCAAGAATCTCTAAGGGAGTAGCCATTGTTAATCTTTTGGACCTACAACAAGAAGAAAAGGTTCTCTCAATCCTAAATATCAGAAAGCAAAAAAATCAAGGAACTTCTCCCAGCTTCGTAATGATGGCCACTAAAAACGGGGTAGTTAAAAAAACCGCTATTGTCGCCTATGAGTCGATCAGACGTACGGGTATTATTGCTATTAAACTCACTACAGGCGACCAGTTACGTTGGGCTAAGCTAACACACGGTAATGACATTATCTTTTTGATTTCTAAAAAGGGCATGTCCATTAAGTTTAACGAAAAAGATGTCCGTCCAATGGCCCGCGACACTATGGGTGTCAGAGGACTTAAACTCAAAGCTGGTGATGAGTTAGTCGGCATGGATGTTCTTGACAAACAAGATGTCAAAGCCGACCTTTTGGTTATCACTGAAAGAGGAATCGGCAAGAAGACCCAAATTTCTGCCTGGCCGATGCAACTTCGAGGCGGGGTTGGTGTCAAGGTGGCAAATCTTGCCGAAAAAACCGGCAATATTGTTACAGCCCAAATACTCACCAAAAAAGACGAGTCCCTTATTTTAACCTCGCAAAGGGGACAGGTTATAAGAACAACCTTGCGTTCTGTTCCCAGGCTTACTCGTGACACTCAGGGGGTAATCATTATGCGCATGTCCCTAGAAGATAAAGTCGCTGCCGCTACTCTAATTAAAAAAAGGACGGACGAAGAAGAAGTTGCAACTTCATCCCGTCTAGTGGGACAAGCTGAAGGCACAAAGTCAAAACCCATTAACAAACCCAAACTAAAACCAAAACCTAAGCCGAAATCAAAACCAAAGGCCAAACATCCAAAAACCAAAGTTGCCAAAAAGTTAAAGAAAAGGTAAAGTGTTAACTTAAAAGAATGTCCATTTTATATATTGTAGATAAAGCTCAAAGAAGCCCAAGGGCTTCTTTTTTTTGAATTTGCACTGATGAATAATAAAAAGGCTCAACTTATTCTCGAAGACGGTAGCAAGTTTACTGGCTTTGTATTTGGTAGCCAAAGATCTTGCTCCGGTGAAGTGGTTTTTACCACCGGAATGGTTGGTTATGAACAAAGTCTCACCGACCCATCTTACTTCGGCCAAATTTTAACTTTCACTTACCCTCTAATCGGTAATTGGGGAGTACCGCCCAGACAGTATTGGGAATCGGAAAAAATCCAAGTTTGGGGTCTTATCATTAGCGATCTTGCCGAAAAACCGAATCACTATTTAATGGAAAAAACCTTGGATGATTGGCTCAAAGAAGAAAATGTGCCAGGAATTTATGCTATCGACACCAGAAAACTTACCCAAAAATTGCGCGAGAGGGGAGTAATGTTGGGCAAAATCGTAGTTGACGATCAAGATATAGACTTCTGGGATCCTAACGCCGAAAACCTTGTCGAACATGTCTCCCCAAAAGAATTAAGGATTTGGGAACCAGAAACTAGAAACCTGCCTTGCCGGCAGGCAGGCCAGAAACTAGAAACCAGAATCGGTCTATTAAATTGCGGGGCAAAAAGAACTATTCTTCGCAGCCTTCTCGCTCGAGGTGTTACTGGTTACGAATTTCCTTGGAATTACGACCCTTTCGCCAAAAACCTCCCGATCGATGGTTTGGTTATCTCTAATGGCCCAGGCGACCCCAAAATGGCAAAAGGATCTATTGCTATCATCAAAAAAGCCCTAAACAAGAAAATTCCAACGTTTGGCATTTGCCTTGGCAACCAACTTCTGGCTTTAGCCGCCGGTGGCGACACTTACAAGCTTAAGTTCGGCCATCGGGCTCAAAACCAACCGACAATCCATGTCGGAACTAAAAAATGCTATATCACCACTCAAAATCATGGCTTTGCAGTTTCAGAGAAAAAACTCCCAGATGGATTTAAACGCTGGTTTTATAACGCTAATGACAATACCAACGAAGGCATAATCCACGAAAAACTGCCATTTTTTAGTGTTCAATTCCATCCGGAAGCCACTCCAGGACCATATGACACCGAATTTCTATTTGACAAGTTTATAGATCAATTCAAATGACTAGTGACGTAGAGCCAAAACAACCACCATTGAGCGAATCTAATCTAGCCATGACTGCATGGTGGGCCTATAGACTATCAGAAATTGAACGCTGGCAAGAGGAACCAAACATGATGCATAGAACTAATTTAGTCATCCATTCATTAAGGGTCAATGGGATTAGTAGCTTCATCACGGATTTACTAAGAGAAAAAGGAATAAGTGTAAACGAAGATAAAGTTCATGATTTAGCAATTCATCATGACGATCCCGAGCGATTTACCGGAGACATCTCTTCACCAATTAAAGAACATATGACGGAATCAGAAAAAGTCAGATTAAGAGATGCTGAGGAACGTGCTTCTCTTCTCGTCAAGACGATATATTTTCCAAAAGTAACAGAACAAACATTTAAAGATATCCAAAGTGAATATCAAGATCAAAAAACTACTGAAGCTCAAGTTGCAAAAGCAGCAGACAGGCTGGATGCATTAGGCGAGGTTCTTAATGAAATGCTATGTGGCAATCAAAACCGAGATTTTTGGGAACAGGCACTACAAAGACTTCAAAGATATTTACAAGAATTCGATAAATATAAATGGTGGAATGAAATCAAAACTGGTCCGAAGTTGAGATTATCCGAATTGCCTCAAGTCGATGCAATCTCTCTGGAACCTCAAGTGTTATTCAATAGATTAACCTCTCGCGATGCAATCAGAAACCTTGCAACTGATCAGAAATTACCGCAAGTTTATAGGACTTGGATTGATATAACCTTACAGACGTTTCCAGACGAACCCGAAAAATATCTCTTTCCAGGTTGGTACCGATATCTATGGGATAAATGGGGATACAGAAAGGATCTGGTCAAAGTCAAGTGGTAAACAAACTCAAAAAAGTCTTACTCCTTGGTTCTGGTGCCCTCAAAATCGGCCAGGCTGGCGAGTTTGATTATTCTGGCTCTCAAGCAATCAAAGCTCTCAAAGAAGAAAAAATTGAAGTCATCTTAATTAATCCCAATATCGCCACCATCCAAACTTCGCAGGGTTTTGCCGACAAAGTCTATTTCCTACCAATTGAACCCTATTTTGTCGAAGAAGTGATTAAAAAAGAAAAACCTCAAGGAATAATGCTTTCTTTTGGCGGCCAAACTGCCCTAAATTGCGGGCTGGAGCTTGCTAAAAAGAAGGTATTTAAAAAGTACCAAGTCCAAGTTTTAGGAACTTCAATTGCGACAATCGAAAAAACCGAAGATAGAGCCCTTTTTGCTCAAACGCTAACTCAAATTGGACTTTCGATACCTAAAAGCCAGGCAGTAGAAACTGTCGCTGAAGCCAGAAAAGCTGCTAAAACTATAGGTTATCCAGTCATGATCAGGAGCGGTTTTTCGCTCGGAGGACAAGATTCAGGTGTTGCTCAAAATCAGAAACAACTTTTAGAAATTAGCCAAAGAGCATTGGCTAAATCGCCGCAGATATTAATTGAAGAATATCTTAAGGGTTGGAAAGAAATCGAATATGAAGTTGTCCGAGATAAATTCGATAACTGCATTACAGTCTGTAATATGGAAAATGTCGATCCAATGGGTATTCACACCGGCGAGTCAATTGTTGTCGCGCCTTCCCAAACCCTCAATAATTTCGAGTACCACAAGCTTCGAGAAATCTCAATTCAAGTAATTAGACACTTGCAGATTGTAGGGGAGTGCAATATACAATTCGCGCTGAATCCAAAACCAACTCCAATAAACCCTAAATCCGAATATCGAAATCCGAAACAATATCAAAAACCAAATGATCAAAATTCAAAACGTTTCGAAAATTTGGATTTTGAAAATTCGAATTTGTTTCGTGCTTCGGATTTGGAATTTCGAAATTTAAATCTCGATTACCGCATAATCGAGGTCAACGCTAGGCTCTCTCGAAGTTCGGCGCTTGCTTCCAAAGCAACCGGCTATCCTTTGGCTTATATTGCCTCAAAATTGGCACTTGGCTATTCACTCACCGAACTTAAAAACTCTGTCACTAAAAAAACCATTGCCTGTTTTGAACCAGCCCTTGATTACATAGTCGTCAAAATTCCCAGATGGGATTTAGGTAAATTCTTAAAAAGCCAAGCCGAGATTGGCTCCTATATGCAGTCAGTCGGAGAAGTCATGGCTATTGGCCGTAAATTCGAAGAGGCAATTCAAAAAGCAGTCAGGATGCTTGATATTGGCTTAGAAGGAATTCTGGATGAAAAAGCATCTAGGTCCAATTATCGCAAGCCAACTCCTTGGCGGCTTTTCGCTGTCGCCCAAGCCCTCAAGAGGGATACACCCGTTGATGTTATTTATAAAGCCACCGGCATTGACCCCTTTTTTTTGGAGAAAATTAAAAACATCGCGGAATTTGAAAAAAGTATCAGAAGTTCCCACAATAAATCCCGTGGTACTCGTGATACTCTTGATACACAAGATACTCTTCTTACTACCAAGCAGCTTGGATTTTCGGATAAACGTCTGGCAAAGCTGGCAAACTCAACTGAAGAAAACATCAAAAAGCTCAGATTAAAATATAACATCCATCCGCAAGTCAAGCAAATCGACACTTTAGCCGCCGAATACCCAGCCCAAACAAACTACCTCTATCTTACTTACAATGGAGAAAGCGACGACATAGAAATTTCAAATGTCAAATTTCAAATGTCAAATTTCAAATCAAAAAATTCAAAAAAAATTGGAAATTGGAAATTGCCTGCCCGACTTGCCTTCGGCAATTCGAAGGCGGGCGGGGAAATTGGAAATTCCCAAAACAATAACAAAGTTATTGTTTTGGGCTCCGGTCCTTACCGTATCGGCTCTTCGGTAGAATTTGACTGGTGCTGCGTAACCTGTGCACAAACTGCGGCTGCCAACGGCTATCAAACCATCATCATCAACTGCAATCCGGAAACAGTTTCAACAGACTATGACATGGCCCAAAGGCTTTATTTTGAAGAGTTAACCGCAGAAACAGTCACCGAAATCTACGAAAAAGAAAAACCGCTTGGGATTATTGTTTCGATGGGTGGCCAAACCCCCAATAACTTAGCCCTAAAACTGGCCTCAACTGGCCTAAAAATTTTGGGGACTGATCCAAACGCAATCGATAGGGCAGAGGACAGAAATAAATTCTCTAAACTTTGCGACTCTTTAAATATTGACCAACCAATCTGGGCCAAGTTAAAAAACGTCAAAGAAGCCCTTGCCTTTGCCGAAAAAATCGGCTATCCGGTTTTGGTCAGACCTTCTTATGTTCTCTCCGGTGCTGCTATGAATGTTGCCTTTAACTCCCAAGATTTAAAAGATTATCTCCAGTTGGCTTCAAAAATCTCCGAAGAATATCCTGTTGTTATTTCTCAATTTCACCAAAATGCTAAGGAAATCGAAATTGATGCTGTTGCCGATCGTGGCAAGATTCTAACCTATGCTATTTGTGAACATGTTGAAAATGCCGGCGTCCATAGCGGCGATTCCTCAATAGTTTTGCCAGCCCAGAAACTCTATCTTGAAACCGTCAAGAAGGTCGAAGAGATAACTCAAAAAATTGCCGAAAGTCTTGTTATCACTGGCCCTTTTAATATTCAGTTTTTAGCAATTAATAACAATGTCATGGTTATTGAATGCAATCTGCGGGCTTCCCGCAGCCTGCCATTTGTCTCAAAGGTTTCCGGAGTCAATTTCGCCAAAGTGGCAACCGATGCCATTCTTGGCAAAAAGACCAAAGTTTATCCACCAGAAACTCTTAATTATGTTGGGGTCAAAGCCCCCCAATTTTCCTTTTCCCGCATCAAGCAAGCTGATCCGATTTTGCGAGTCGAAATGGCCTCAACCGGAGAAGTCGCCTGTTTTGGCAAAGATATTTATGAAGCCTTTCTAAAATCCCTAATTGCTACCGGTAATCATCTTCCCCAAAAGTCAGTTTTTATCTCACTGGCTGGTGAAGAAAATAAGGTCAAATTTTTAGAAAGTGCAAAAATCCTGGCAAAAACTCATCTTTTGATTTATGCAACTGCCGGTACTTCCAAATATCTTAAGCTTCACGGAATCAACGCCACCAAACTTTACAAAATCTATGAGCACAAAAAGCCCAATGTATTAGACTACCTCTATACTAAGAAAATTGATCTAGTCATTAATATTTTTGACCCTTATTTTAAAAAGGAATTTGACGATGACTACCTTATTAGAAGGGCAACTATAGATTTTGGTATCCCGCTTCTAACAAATATGCAAACCGCCGAACTTTTTGTCAAAGCCATCTCCCTCAAAAAACTTTCCGATCTTAAAGCCTTACCTTGGGATTATTACGTCACGCACCTTAATTAAACCACCCTTCAAGGAGACTCCTTTAAAAGGATCTAAGTTGAAGTCAATCCTTATTTACATAATAAAATAATTCGAACATAATAAAAGAGTAGATGAAATCTGCCCGAAAAAAGCTTCATCGCATTCGTCCTAAACTTGATAAATCATTAAGAACTCTAAAGAGAAGAAGCTTCACCTTAATTGAACTTCTTATCGTTATTGCCATTTTAGGAATTTTAGCAGCAGCTGTTTTGGTAGCTATTAATCCGGGGAAAAGAACAGGTCAAGCCAGAGATGCTCAAAGAAAAACAGATCTTTCTCAAATTCAAAGTGCCCTTGAATCATACTTTATTTTTAATGGTCAATACCCTCCTGTTGGCTGCGGTGGGAATCCCGATTGTCTTGGATGGACTGACCAAATCCAAGGAACCTGTGGCAGTACCCAGCTTGTTGACGCTCTTGTCTTAAATGGTTGGCTCAAAAAAGTTCCTGAGGATCCTCTCGCTAGCCCTTCCAACAATTATCATTATTTCTACCAAAAATCTAGTAGAGAAAGTTATCATTTAGGTAGTCTACTCGAGAATAGCTCAGATCCAAAATATCTTGATCCTCCAACTACTTGGATTTACTGTAGCGGCAGTTCTGTTGATCTGCGTTATTTACTCCCTATATAATTTCTGTTATTGCCTATTTGTTCCCACTATGAAAGGCCTTGTGTACTTCGCGGAGTTGTTGATTGGTCACGTGGGTATAAATTTGAGTCGTTGAAACATTTTTATGGCCTAAAAGCTCCTGGACACTACGTAAATCCGCTCCGTTCATCAATAGATCAGTCGCAAAAGAATGGCGAAGAACATGAGGCGTCGCTTTAACCGGCAACCTGGCTTTTCTCACATATTTTTCCAAAATCCGCTGGATCGAACGGGCAGTCAGGCGCATTTTCTCGGCATTGACAGTCGGCTCTTGATTACCTCGATACCTGATAAAAAGCGGTTTAAAATTATCTGTTCTTTTCGCTAAATATTTCTCAAGCCAAATGGCCGCCCGGTCTGAAAGAAAAACCACCCTAGGCCTTCCACCTTTGCCGATAATTCCAAACTCACGTCTTTGGAGATTTATTTGATCTTGGTTAAGCTTACAAAGTTCAGAAACTCGCAAACCAGTTGAAAAAAGCATCTCCAAAATTACCTTATCCCTAAGCCCTGATTCTTTGGAAACATCCGGCTGAGCCAAAAGCCGCTCCAACTGCTCACGATCCAAAAATTTCAATGATCTGCTTTCGGTTTTCGGCAGCTCAATTTTTTCCGGAGCCAAAACCGCCATGTCTTTACGAACCAAATATCTAAGGAAGGATCTTAGGGCAATAATGTAATAATTCTGGGTAACTTTTTTAAGCGGCAAATTACCATTTGGACTGTTGTAATGGGCTAAATACACACGATATTTGCGTACAAGCTCAATGGTTATATCATGTGGTCTGGAAATTGGGGAATGAGCTTTGGACCAATTTATGAAATTTTCTAAATAATGCCGGTAGTCCCGAATGGTAAGAGGGGAGAGATTGCGCTCAACTTCAAGATATTCTAAAAATTCATCAACTAAATTGGGCAGATCAAAAATCATTTTAGTTTTGCATTAGTCTTTAGTCTTTAGTCGTTAGACGTTATGCAATTCCATTCTACGACGCTTTTGAAGTAAAAATCAATAATAAATAATAAATGAGGAAGCCATCACAAAAATTCTACGACCCTTCAACAAGCTCAGGGTAAACTTTCCATGCCTACTATCCTCATGCCTACTATCCTAATAATTCAATTATTGATAAAATAAGATATAATGACTCATCCAAAATACCAACGAGTTCTTCTGAAGCTTTCCGGCGAGACTTTTCTTGGAAAAAGAGACTATGGCATTGATCCAGAGTTTTGTCTGTGGTTGGCTAAAGAAATCATTAAGGCTGCCAAAGACGGTACTCAAATTTCTACAGTCGTTGGCGGAGGCAATATTTTTCGCGGTACGGCTGCAGCCGAACACGGTTTGGAGCGAACCGTTGGTGATTACATCGGCATGCTGGCAACCATCATGAATTCCTTAGCCCTTCAAGCAGCTCTAGAAAAAGAGGGCCAAGCCTCGCGAGTCCTTTCGGCAATCGAAATAAAAGACGTTTGCGAACCTTATATTAGAAGAAGAGCTATCAGACATTTAGAAAAAGGTCGCGTTGTTATTTTTGCCGGCGGCACCGGCAATCCTTATTTTACGACCGATACCACAGCTGCTCTGCGCGCCTTAGAAATCGGTTGCCAGATAATTCTTAAAGCCACTAAAGTTGACGGTGTCTATGATAAAGATCCCAAAGTTTACAAAGATGCCAAAAAGCTGGAAAGTCTGACTTTTAAACAAGCTCTTTCAGACAAACAAATTGAAGTTCTTGATAATAGCGCCATTGCCCTATGCATGGAACACAAAATCCCGATTCTGGTTTTTGATTTAAATAAGGAAGGTAATATTCAAAAAGCAGTCGAAGGCCAAAAAATCGGAACTTTGATTTTCTAAACCCGCCAAAGCCCCTAGGACGCCTTTTTTCCTACCAGGACAACACACCCAACACCATCATCTAAAATTGTGAAATCCAGCTCAACCCCGCTGATTCTTACTTTTTGCGAATCTAACGGGGTAAAAGAGAATCTTAAAAATTCATAATCGGCCTAATGGGGGATAAATGGATCAAAATAGACAAAGTAAAAAGCCGAAAGTTAAAAGTTAAAAATAGGAAATAAGGAATTTTAATTGGAAATTGGCAATTTGAAATTGGAAATTTGAAATTCATCTTCATTCCCTCTCTCACGCACAACTTACGTCGCAAAAGTTACATTGTACGACGTATAGGGCATGTGCATTTATACCACTCTTAACATGGGGAATAATAGGACAAAATGATTAAACAAATAATTTGAAATTGGAAATTTGAAATTGGTAATTTGCACCTAATTTACCTCTTCCCCGAAAACCTCTAAAAAGACCCCTCTGGAGGCATTAGCACCATAACCATCAGTCCGCTAGAAAAAGAGTATCAAGGCTAAATGCGAAGAAACAAGAACTCATAGTGTTTTACCCTTAAATGATTCAGTCATAATTTTAAGTCTCATAGTTTAATTCCTCCATCCCTTTTAATTTTTCACGCTCGTTTTCACGTAATGTATCAAACTATATCACTTCGCTGACGCTCAGTGTAAACTTACTCCTCTACTCTGCCTCCCCTGTTTTTATTTTTTGGACCAAATTTCTGAAGCTAACTTGAAGCTAAACTATCAATTGTTAACAATTACTTGTTAAAGGTAAATTTCCCCTCTTCCCTGACAATAACTATAGGTTTTAATACAACCTATCCTCCCCACCTCGTGGTAATCACAATAATTACAAATACCACAAAAGCCACGGTTAAATGTTCCCAGATAACTCTTGGCTTTAACTTTTCCTGAAATTCAAACTGGGCAAGCCCCAAAAGTACATACACTAAAGTAGCCAAGGCCAATGCCCCATTGATGGGTACAATTGGCCAAAAAGAAAGTACTAAAGCAATCTGGGCACTTACCAAAGCAAAAATTAAACTGTAAAGAAAAACCTTTCTGGAAATAAATTCCTCAAGTTCATAAGACCAAAGTCCAACCAAATAAAGCGGAAAAGTGATCAAAAATGAACCTGCAACAACCAAATAAAAAGGTAAATGAAGCGAAAATAAGACATTGGCCAAAAAGAATGTTGAAACGATTGAAAATAAAAGTCCGACCGCATGGGCTGCTCTCAAAAGCGCAATAGTTCTGATTGCCGCCACATTATAAATATTAGAAGTCAACATCAGAAGGTAAACCGAAATCCCAAACAAAAAGGCAAATGGCAATCTGGTAAGCCACCTAACCGGCAGCAAAAAGTAAAAAAGTGAAGCTCCCATCACAAAATAAACAGGCAGCAATATCAGCAAAAAATATTTAATTCCAGAAAGCTCACCCCAAAGGGCAAAAATCGAAAGAAAGATTGTAGCCACAGCCAAAAAGCCCATTGTTTGAAAACGCATACTTTCCGAAACTGTCTGAGTTGTTATCAAAACTCCAGTCAAAAAAATTGACATCAAGATTAACTTTTGCCTTTTGGTAATTTCAAAAGATGTAATTTTTTTGAAAGTTTTGAGAAGACTTTTAATTATTGTCACTTCCCTACCTCTTTTTTACGTCAAACATCTAAAGACTAACGACTCATGCCTATCGATTTAATTTTTTAAGCTTTTGTCTTTAGTCGTTGAACGTTTAGCTATTTTAATTGCATGGCAAATTGCCACTGCCAAAGCGTCTGCAGCGTCGTCAAGATAACCATTTGCTGGTTTTTTTAATTTCCTTTTCCCTAAATATTTCATCACCGATTTTTGGATTTGTTTCTTATCTGCCCTGCCACTACCGGTTAAAGTATGTTTTACATGAAGACCTTGATATTCAAAAATAGGTAACCTATAGGATGCGGCAGTCGAAAGTACAACACCTCTGGCCTGCCCAACACTCATGGCAGTCCTCGCATTGGCTCCAAAGAACAATTGTTCCACAATAACACAATCAGGTTTAAATTGTCGCAGTAAGCTTTTAAGCTCTTTTTGAATACTATATAACCTCAAAGGCATTTCGCGTTCTTTGGGGGTAACTATACAACCGTAATTTAACAACTCTATACCAAACTTTGACTTTGACTTTACACTTTTTATAACCCCATAACCAGTTGTAGCTGTACCAGGATCTATTCCAAAAATTATCATATTTGCAACTAAAAAACTTTGGCCAAATTATACCCCAAGTTCTTGTTAAGTTACTACTTAGTAGCACATCCTACTATAAATTCATTATAATAAAACCAATGCAAATAAGTCTTGCCACACATAAAGACTTAGATGGGATTCTGGCTCTCCAGGACCAAGTTTATAAAATTAAAGAAGTCCATCAAGGCGCCGCGAAAATCCTTGCCGATTTAATCGATGCTCATTATTGCGATGTTGTAGTCGCTAAAGAAGAAGATAAAATTGTTGGTTGTGCTACTGTTCTCTATTTACCAATACCGGCTCACGGGAAGCCATACGCCCTCCTGGAAGGATTAGTTGTCGACAGAAATTCCCGCCAAAAAGGAATCGGCACTGCTCTTCTTGCAAAACTGATGGAATTTGCCAAAGACAAGGACTGTTACAAATTCGTCGCTACCTCCCGCTTTGAAAGCGAAGATACTCACCGATTTTACGAAAAAAATAGATTTAAAAAATGGGGTTATGAGTTCAGGATGGATCTGAAATAAATCATTTGTTTGGCAGAAGTTCGTCGGGAATATCGAAGTTGGAATAGACTTTGGCAACATCATCCAACGCCTCCAGTTTCTCCATCAGATCTAAAATTTTCTTAGCAATTGCTGTATCACTAATCGCAACAATCGTTGAAGGTTTCTTGGATATCTCTACACTCGAGGGGTTCAACCCTTTCTCAATCAAAACTTTTTTAACTGACTCCAAACTTTGGGGCTTTGTGTAAATTTCCACAACATTCCCAGCTTCTACCACATCCTCTGCCCCGGCTTCTATTGCCAAGTCCAAAAATTCATCCATGCTCTTCCCATTTTTTGGAACGGTGATTAGGCCTTCCTCACTAAACATCCAAGAAACAGCACCAGGAGAAACAAAAGTCCCGCCGCCATGTTCGATTACTCCTTTGATTTCTGAGGTTGTCCTGTTTTTATTGTCGGTTGTGGCTTCGATTATTAAAGCGACTTTACCCGGGCCGTAACCTTCATAAACAACTGATTCAAGCTGACCTCCGTCTCCGCCTTTACCCAAACCCCGCTCAATCGCCCTAGCAATATTTTCCTTGGGCATGTTGGCAGAACGTGCCTGATCAATTGCCAATCTTAATTTAAAATTTGTCGTTGGATCGCTACTACCGCTCTCCCGAACAACAATGGTTATAGCATTGCCCATTTTGGTAAAAACCTGGCCGCGCTTAATATCCGTCGCCCCCTTTTGCCTTTTAATTGTGCTCCACTTCGAATGCCCTGACATATTAATGGGATTATATCTTATTCTTGAATTTCTCTAAAGATTTCAAGATAAAAATTTTCAATTTATTCTAACACCATCTGGCCGGGGGCTTTCATCCAACCATGGCCTGATCGTATTAAATCTCAGAACAACTGGAGAATTTACTACAGGGGAAATAGTAGATAACACAGGGGAAATAGTAGATAAAGCAGTCGCGATAAAATCTATTTTTGCTGACTTGGGGTCTAGCCGGAAATACAAATCTTTCGGTGTACCACCCCACATTCTTACAGCGTCTGGATCAAGTGGAGAGGCATAACCAGGATTTGGCATCAACATAGACTTCTGAAATGAAACTCTTTGAATGTACATATATGGAGCAAGATCTGTCAGTTTGTGCTGATAATTCCGCCAAAATCCAACGCTACCTAAAATTATTCCGTTTCTGGCAAAATTACCCGTTCCCAGCACATTTCTTCTGATTCTACACATATGAATAGAATCACTAATTTCCATGTCAGCCGGATATTCTTCTACCTGCAAGTCTTTAAAGGATTCATGAATTACAGCCTGTACTTGAAAATCATCTTCTGCTCCCCAAAACAAGACAGAATCGTTTTCTGCTGTTAAAGGAAAAACTAATTTCCTTTCTCTCTGACTACGTGCTGCTAAATCGCTCACGGTTAATGGAAGGTCTTTGTTGTCAGCATAAGATCTATAGGAAGAAATAGTATCAATTATTTCTCCATTTTCATCCACAATTAATATATCCAAGAACGGCTTCTGGGATTCTTCTCTTAACCTATTAAGAGTATCTTGAGCCCACTGCGCATTCTTTTGTTGTACCCTTGGGATCTCCTTTGCGAAACTTTCTTGAAAAATGAATAATGGCGGAGTAAAAATGCTTTCGAAAGTTGCAGTCGGCACAAACTGCCTAGTTTGTCTTCTTGGCCTTTCCATATAACCCATAATATACACCTCCAATTTGTAAAAATCAAATAATTTTTTACAAAAATCATCCGTTGAACAACATGAGTACTCAAATTATCCAAAATTGTCTCATAATTTACACCTATTGACTCCTCTTTCGCTTTAATTTAACTTGGTTCCATACGCATTTCATGGTCAAAAGCGCACCAAATACTTTCGACTCCCAATTGCTTGCCCAGCAAGCTATCCAAGCTGCCATTTGTGCCAACTGGCAACAAGCAGCCAAAATCAACCAAAAAATCTTGTCTTTTACCAAAGACGATGTTGAAGCTCTTAACCGCCTGGCCATGGCCCAAAACTGCCTAGGCAATATCGCCGAGGCTCAAAAACTTTACAAAAAGGTTTTATCGATCGACCCCTACAATATCATCGCCCAAAAAAACCTTGACAAAATTTCCAAATTTACCTCGACTAAACCAAACGGAGGAAACACAGTTCCAAGCAACGGGAACGACCATAATCTTTCTAAGCTTTTTCTTTTTGAACCAGGAAAAACAAAAGTAATTAACCTTTTGAATTTGGCACCACCGCAGATCTTGGCTAGCCTCCATTGTGGCGAGCAAATCATTATTAATCCCAAAAATCATGCAGTCACCATAACCACCCAAGAAGGAACCTATTTAGGAGCCCTACCAGATGATCTCGCACACCGATTAATCGCTTTTATTGCCGGAGGCAATCAGTATGAAGCATGTGTTAAATGTTCAAGCCCTAAAACCTTAACAATTTTTATAAGGGAAGTTTTCCGGTCGCCAAAATTTGCCAGTCAGCCATCTTTCCAATGTAATCCGAATAACTACTTTGATACTGATTCCTTTTGACTTTTTCTTTTAGCAACTAAAGGCTTAACAAAAAATACTCCTTCTAGTTTTTGTCCCAAATTTACTTTCTCTTCTTCTTTTTCCAAGTCTTGGCGATTTTGCTCTTGGGTTGGCGAAAAATTTTTAAGCGGCTCCTCCCAAGGGAATCTGTCATCAGTCAAACTAGAGTCCTCGCCGTAAGTAACCTGCTGTTTTTTGGTCTTGGGAAAAGCTTCTGCTGGTTTTTTATAAGATGGTTTATCTTCTTTTACTGCTGCTTTTTCTTCTTCAACTATTTTAGGTTTTTCTTTAAAGGTTTGCTGTTCACGAAGTAAGGAAGTCAAAGCAATTACAAAAGAAACAACCAATACTGCTATTCCTAAAATTACAAAAATCATTGAAAGTAGTTTGCGGCAAAATCACGTCCTAAAACAATAATCGCCGTGTTTTCTGGTACGTTTTGCGAGCCAACTATATCACAATTAAATACTCTTGCCAAATAACGAACCGGATACAGATCTGCTTTTTTGGTAACTATATTTGTTTTATCCGATATATTTTCACTTATTTCAACTTTACTAATATCAAAACCAACACTTGTCGCAAAATCCGAAGCCAAGGAAGTCGTATCTCCAGTACCCGAAGCGTTTTGAATTATTACTTTAAAATCTTTATTGGCAATATCCGGGTTTTCTAAATATTTGGAGATTTGAAAGTGAAGTGAAGTTTGGTCAATTCCTAAAACCTTTTGATTGTCTGCAGTTACCACCTCCTCTTTTAAGTCAGACAAATCGACCATTTCCAGCTTATTAATACCTAAGCTTTTAAGCTGCCACCATAGTTTAATCATATCAATTCGAGTAATATTTGTTTTCGCAATATTCTTATCAATCCTTCCGGTCAAAATTAGAAAAGGGGTTACCGGTGATGCAAATTTTTTAAACATCGTCTGCAAATTTTCCTTATTTAAAACTTGTTCTTCTGTAAAAAATGCATAATTTTTGATATCAGCACTAAAGGCTAGTGATAAAACTTTTGAGAGCTCTTCTCCTGATTTTTCGGCAAGTAAAGTTGAAAATTTTACAAGCGGTTGATTTTGGTTCCCGGTTACCAAATATCGCTCGCTATCCAACTTTAAGGAAACTATTTTTTGAGGGTCAGTCTGAAAAACAAAAACGGATGGTGGTTTGGTCGCTAAAATAGTAACGAAAGAAAACTTGCTATCCCAATTAGATTTACTTAAATACTTTTTGATTGAGAATGACTTGGCAAAACCATTAAAAATCGCGAAAATAAGGACAACAGCAATAAAAATTGCCAGAATGTCCTTCCATTTCCTTTTATCTTCACGTTTTTTCCAAACTTGTCCCAAGCTTTGTCGAAGGGCTGGATATCTTGTCATAAACAGATTTCCAACCTAGTTTTGCCCTATTTCTTCCCTTTTTTACCGACGATTTCTACTTTGGGAGAAGCGTAAATCCGTACGATTTTGTCAGCCTCTTTTTCCAGAAGCTCTTTTTTCTTCTTTCTCCTCTCACCTTTATAATAACTTCCAAAATTACCCATAATTAATTCCGCTCCTCTCTTTTTGGAAGTTATCTATATCAGAGGAGCGCCATTGCGACAAAGTTGCAAGGCGACCTGCTGATTTAGAATCCTCCATAAACTCCCATAACCCTACCTCTCTTTAATTTTAGCAGGCAAAATCAAAAGCTTACAACTTTCCACCAGTTAGCGGATCCTCTCGACGAATAACTCATATAGGTTTTTCAGGCCATTTTTAGAAAATCTTGTGGGTCAGAAGTTCTTCAAAATTTTTACTTCTTTGCTTTTTGACCTTCCCAAGATCTTCCCAATTATCCGCAAGTATTTTTGCTAAATGCTTACCACCAACCGTCTCCGGTACTACCACATAATCAGCTCCAGCCTCATAAAGCTTAATTGCATCGTGAAGCCAATAAGAAGTACAAACAACTACTCCCCTGAAATTCTTTTCCTTGGCAAATTTAATCAGATGAACATTATCAGAAACATCAGGCTCAGTGATGATAATAAGACGTGCCTTCCCAAGCTCCAATTCCTCCAAAACCTCCGGATCGGAAATATCTCCAAAAACTGCATTATAGCCCTCGGCCGAAAGGCTTTTTATAATTTCCGGATTAAAATCGACAACCAAAATCTGTTCTCTTTCTTTATATTTGGTCTTCAAAAATCCAAGTAAATCCCAACCCATCTGTTCAGCACCCACCAAAATAACATGATCGCCAAGCTGCTCTCTATGGGCAACATAAGGATCATGAACTTTTTCTGGAAAAATCCGATCCAGAGGATCTCGAATAAATCTATAAATCTTCTCGCCGAATAAAATCATATAAGAAGAAATCGTAATGGTCACAACAGCAATAGCCGAAATTAGCGCCGAGTCAGAAAGACTAACATGTCCCAAGGAAAGACCCGAAGTCATCAAGATTAATGAAAATTCCGAAACCTGCGCGCCAGTAACAGATGCCAAAAAAGCGGTTCTGTTTCTAAATTTTAGAGTTAGCATAATCGCAAACATAATTAGGGGCTTACCGATCAATATAAAAAGGGAAAGAATTAGTATTTGGGAAATAAGAACCTTGCCTGCACCAAGAGAAAGTGAAGTACCTAAAAGTATAAAAAATATGACGATAAAAAAATCGCGCAAAGGTTTGACTCTTGCCGAAATTTGCAATCTATATGGAGAAGAAGCAATAGCCAGCCCTGAAAGAAAAGCACCGATGGCAATGGAAAAACCCAAAATCGCTCCAATTGACGCAAACAAAAAAGAAGCGGCGATCGCTGAAATAAAAAGTAGTTCTGTTGAGGATGAAGTCAATTTAAACAAATATTTTAAGATGTATTTGGAAACAACATAAGTAAATCCAACAAAACCAGTACCTTTCAAAAGAATAACCACTAGACCCAAAACGTTTGGTCCATGGCCTGCCCCAAATCCGGAAAGAAACATCAATGCCAAAATCGCTACAAAATCCTGCACCAACAAATAACCGACTGCAATTTTGCCGTAAAGAGATTGCAAATCGTGTTTCTCGGAAAGCAGTTTAACAATTATTACTGTTGAGGAAAAAGTCAGGGCAACTGCCATGTACAGAGAAACAACAGGTGAAAAGCCAAGAGCACTGATTAAAACAAAACCGACAAAGGCCGTGAACAAAATTTGCCCAAATCCTGTTAGAAGTGCCGCCCGCCCGACATACTTAAGGTCATCAATCTTAAGTTCAATCCCCACTAAAAATAAAAGGAAGGCAATTCCAAAATTAGACAAAAGCTCCAAAACCGATTTATCAATTCCTTTAAAAATTCCAAATATAGAAATCACTAGTCCTGCCAGAATATAAGCAAGAACTAGGGGTTGTTTGAGGAGTTTGGAGAAAATACCAAGGATTGTGGCCAGAGCCAGAATTAATGCCAGTTCAAAAAATAAAGTAGGCATGGCAGAAAATCGCTCAACGCAAAACGACTAAAAACTAAAGCAAAAGAATAATACTAAGCGTTAGACGTTAAGCCTTAGTCGTTAAGCGATTTAAATTAAGAATGGCACCTTTCAGATCTTTTGGCAAGTCGCAATTAAATTTTTGCCTTCTTTTGGTTTTCGGATGGATAAATTCTAAAGATTTAGCATGTAAAAAAAGCCGGGAACACCATAAAAGATCAAATTTTACAAGCTTCTTTGGTGTGTAAATTAAATCAGAAACAATCGGATGTCCAATGCTTTTCAGATGTACCCGCACTTGATGCGTCCGGCCAGTTTTAGGGAAAAGGTGAAGCAAAGTGTAGTCTTTTGCATGATGTTTTAAATAATTGATGCGCGGTCTAGTCAATTTGTTTTGATGTATTAATACATTAAAACGACTCTCCCTAAGTTGATAATGACTGACCACTTTAAAATCAGTTCTTGCTTGCCTCCAACCTACGGGGTTAAAGCTTCCCCAACCCCGTAGGTTGTCTTTTTTCGGTACTCCAAATTTTCCAAATTTGCCGATACGACCCAGTCTAGCCTCAATTGTTCCAAAATTGTCTTTAACCAAACCATGAACTAGTGCAATATATTCCTTAACAACTTCCCTTTCTTTAAATTGCCTTTGTAAATTATCAAATACCTCTTGAGTTTTAGCCACAAGCAAAAGTCCCGAGGTTTCCCGGTCAAGTCTATGGACGATTCCAGCTCTGTCTCCAATCCCTAAATTTTTCCCAAGATTAAAATATTTGGATAATTGATCCTGCAGTGTTCCCTCTTTTATCGTCTCAGACCTATTGACAACCAATCCTGCCGGTTTATCAACTACTAAAATCTGATCGTCTTCAAAAATTATTCTCGGCTTCATAAATGGTTCACCTATCCTCCTTAAGATTAGGGATCCGACCCGAATTTGCGGTCCAACCCCCAATATTTAATACCAAAACTACCACTCCAACCGTAATCGCCGCATCTGCCAAATTGAAACTTGAAAAGTGGCCAAGTGTTATAAAATCCTTAACACAACCCCCAATCAGTCGATCGGCAAAATTAGACATTCCCCCACCAAATATCACTGATAAAGAAATTATATTCGTGATCCTTGTTTCTCTTACAAGAAAATAAAGAATAAGAATCAGAAAAATCAAAGGGAGAATAATATCAAAATGCCCTGCTAAACTAATCCCAAGAGCTACTCCCTTGTTGCAGGTTATCGCAAAATTGAAACCGGCGGCAAGTTTGCTGATTTGATCACAAGCTAAAACGAAGAGAATTAAAAGAAGACCAATAAATTTTCTATTTCCCTTTTTCAATTTCTTTTTTGCACTTTAAGCAATAAATGGCTTGTGGCTTAACTTCAAGTCTAGCTCTCTCGATAGGTTTCTTACAGCGTTCACATATACCATAGGTTCCCTTTTTAATTTTGGAAAGCGCAGCCTCAATCTCTTTCAAGTCATTTTCAAGTTTCTCTTCGAAAACTACAGTCTGCTCATGGCCAAAGAGTTGCGCTGCATCAGTCCCAGGCTCAACAATAAGTGATCGATCCTGCACTAAAAGCGGATCCTCACGCTTCAATCTGCCCAGAGCCAAAAGAACCACATTTCTCTGCTTTGCGACTTTATTTTTTAAATCCTTAAGATTAATCATTTTCGACCTTTAAATACCCTCGTAAAATCAACAAATCCCAAGACTACTTGGGAACATACTAATTTTACAACAAAGTAAAGTAATCTTAACAGATAGAAAGGTGAAAATAAAAGGGTTTTAGAGAATCTTCCTGCTTCCTCGGCTGAAGTTATCATTCTTATGACTCTAAAAATACCCAGAAGTATCAAGCCGAAGATAGATTTTAAATCAGCTATCAATTTTCTCTTGGCTAAAATGTACCAAAAGATGGTACCACAAATTACCAAACCTAAAGCTATCAAAAACCGCCAAAGTCCTGGCCCGATTGGTACTCGCCTTGCACCAGCCAAAGAAAGTGATAAGTTAACAAAAGACACAGAAACCAGATAAAAGCAGGCGAAAAAACCAATATGTCTTTTTTTAGTCTCAAGTCTTATTAAGATCCAAAAAATCACTAAATAGGCTAGAAAACAATAAAAAGTAAGAGGGAGAATTGGTAGACTTAAACGATTTATTGGGAATTTCCAAGGTAAGTTAATTTCTATTGTCGGAGTTTGACTTGTCAAAAAAATTGCCAAGGCGCTCAGGCTTTGGGCAAAAACCAAAGGGGCTGCACCAAGATCAAAAATCTGCCAAAAATTAATTTTTTTAATTCGAAGAAAAACAATACCGGCCAAAATTGCTCCCAGGAAAGCACCGTAAAAGTCAAATCCGCCATAAATATTAAAAAAGACCAGACGTTTAACCTGCCACAGATATAAGTCTGAATTAATCAAAAAATCAAAAATTCTTCCAAGGAGAAGTGCTCCGACAGCTGAAACTAAAACAAAATCAAATATTAACTCGGAGTCGACCAGTTCGTGCTTTCCAGCTCTCCAAAAAAGAAAAATTGACAAAAAAATCGTAATTACCAATAAAATGGGGTATGTTCCTAAGGATAAAGTACCAAGAGAAATTGTCGATGGAATCATTTCGGAAAGAATCTTAATCAGGCTTGGATATTATATCAAAATTATGTTATCATATTTTGTGCCTGTAAAAAGGCAAACAAACCAGAGTTTTCTGGTTTTTTAAATGACAGCAACCGCACATGCATTAATCGGCGCCAGCCTTGCCGTTAAAATCGTCAACCCGATAGTCGGTATACCGTTATCGATACTTTCTCACTTTTTGGCAGATTTGATTCCTCATTGGGATCTGGGCACCAATCACCGCCAAAAAAGCCAAACACGACTCAGAGCTGAAGCAGTCCTTGATGTCCTTTTAGGATTTGCTCTGGTTTTTTTAATTTTTAGAAATATGGCGGATACTCGCTATCTTTTTGCCATGGTCATTGCCGCCCAGCTTCCAGACTGGCTGGAAGCCCCTTCATTTATGTTTGGGATTAAGGTTCCGCCTTTTTCTTGGATGGATTGGCTTGGCCACAAAATCCAGTCAAGAATCCAGCTTCCGTGGGGTTTGATTACTCAGATAGTGGTAGTGGGACTTATGCTTTTGATAACCGTCAACTTTGCCGAAGTTAAAAATGCCTTAGCCGGCCTACTTCTTACCTCTTGATAATTATTAAAAGGTATTAAAAGGTCTGACCTTAAAGCGGCTTATCAGAACAATCTATTTTGCCCTTTCCACATATTCGCCACTTCTAGTATCAACTCTAATTACCTCTCCGTTTTTGATAAAAAGTGGCACCTTAACTGTTAGTCCGTTTTCCAAAACCGCGTCCTTATAACTTGCTCCGACCGTATTACCACGGGCTGAGCCGCCTGTTTGCGTCACTTTGTACTCAACTATTTTGGGGATCTCTACATAAAGAGGCTTATCCTCAATCACAAATAACGCAAGCTCCATCCCCTCTTTTAAAAACTTTGCAACTTCCTCAATTAACCGCTTTTCGACAACAAATTGCTCAAAAGATTCCACGTCCATCAAGTGAAATCCCTGTCCGTCCAGGTAGAGAAACGAAGCTTTCTTGCGCTTTAAATTTGCCTCTTGCACCCTTGCGCCTGTTACAAACGACTTATCGGTAGTCGCCCCAGTATTAAGACTTTTCACTTTGACTTTGACTGTTCCGCTACCTCTACCCATCTTGATGTGGTCGTACGAAAGCACCAGAAAGTGGGCTCCATGATCTTCAAAAACCGTTCCTGATCTTAGTTCAGTCACTGAAATCATTGAAATCCTCTAAATTCATTCACCCTATGATCTATCGCTGCCTCAAGTCGCCTGGCTTTTTCTGGATGTTTCCTTTCCCAATCTTGAATTTCCGCTTCAGTGTCGGGCAATTCTCTTAAATCCGTCACAGTGAAAAGAGCTCCTAAAAAAGCTGCTCTATCTGGATCAGGACCACGGAAATCATAAAAAAACTATCTCTCTCGGGGTTTATTCTTTCCAACTCCTGCTTCTCTATCTGCTAATTTTTTTGTCCCTCTTAAAGTGATATTCTTGAACATTCCTCGGACAGCTCGCATCAATCCTGGTTTACCCCCCACCACTCTCGCCATACCTTCATTTGCTAGCTCTTCACCGGGCATCGACCTCAAAGTAGTACTTATAGGAATCGTTCCTGTTGAGCCTGTTCTTGAAGGTTGAATTCCGGCATGTTCATCGACTTCACGAGCTAAATCATCTATGGGCTTCCCTTCGGTGGCTCCTCCAACTGCTTCTGATAATCCAGGTTTCTCTTCTGCTTTTCTTCTCCCTTGATCTATTAAATCCTGATCTGGGTTTTGCAACGGTCCAGACTTTTCTTCAACAAGAGGATGTTCTTCAGGATCAGGAATTCCTGGTTTATCTAGATTTTCTTCTTCCATACTTTAATTCAATAATCTTAAGATCTTTTTGTTCGCGTCTTAAGACGATTCACCCTTATCAATCCCGAAGCAGGGATAATCGTAATCCCCCGCTTTTCCAGCTCATCCAAAAACAAATTTGCGCCGACTGAATCCGAAACAATATGGCCGGCAATAATTAAGTTAATGTGATACTTCTTGGCCTCTTCCCGATGCTCTTCGGAAACATGCATCCCTATAATTGTACCAATTCCGGCGTGGGATAGTTTTTCATAAATTTCCTTGGCACCCTCGGTTCCGCCGGTAAATTCCGAAACCGCCACCCTACCTGCCCGATTTTTCTCACTGCCCCAATAAATTGTCGGCCCGGCTTTATATTTTATTGCCTGTTTGTATTCTGGAATAGTTTTTAAAATATCCATGACATCGCCAACAGTTTCATAATCCTTTTTCTCAAAAATACCGGCCATAAAACGCCAGCCCAGATTGTCCCAGACTGTATGAATACACATAAATGGAAGCCCCAAAAGTCTGGCCGCATCAACACTGCGGTAGTGGTTAATAGGACCAATCTTTCGGCGAACTTCCGAAACCCGCTCCGAAAGCATTCCTTCAGCCACATTTATCGGCACGCCGTAAGAAGCCATCAAATCAACCTGCAGATCCATAACCTCATGAAGTGAGGCCAAAGCACCACCGGATGGATGATGGGCAATTAAAAGATCAATACTTTCGCCTTTTTGATTTAGACGATCAGCCAAAACCACCTCACCAGTGTCAAAATCAATCCCTGCCATAATCTTGTCAACATTGACCGAGGAATCACCAAACAAAATTCTGGTGTCGGAATAAGGATTTTTAAGGGATTCCAAATCAAAATCTTCTTTCTTGGAAGTCGAAAGTTCTTCATAAGCCTTCTTCTGCCGCGCCAAATACTTGGCAACGCCCTCCTTGCCGCGTGGATCCGCCCCAATCCCCATCTTAATAGCCAGTTGATAGATTTCTTCGATAGTCACAGTTGAAATGATATAATAAATGAGCCCAAAATTCCAGTTTAAGCCGCAGTGCTGAAACTGGTACCTGTCTAAATTTTGCCAAGGTGGCGGAACTGGCAGACGCGTGGGTCTCAAAAACCCATGAGGCCTTAAAGTCTCGTGAGGGTTCGACTCCCTCCCTTGGCACAATGTGAGGAGGTGACTATGCCGCAAGCACAAATAAAAAAACTTTATAGATCAAAAGATAATCGGGTATTTGCCGGAATTTTAGGCGGAATTGGCGAATACTTAAACGTCGATCCTGTAGTTATTCGTGTGGCCTTTGTGGCGCTGACGGTTTTTACAGGAATTGTTCCGGGAATAATCTTTTACATCGTCGCGCTCCTAATTGTCCCCGAAAAAAGATAGGTAGACAAACCAGGTTTGGGATAAGATTTTGGATAAAAGATGCTATACTTTCAATGTGAAGCAGGCTGATGTATACTTCGAAGTGTTAACGCCACTTGGCGTTAGAATCAGAACAACTAAAGATTATTGGAAGAAAATCATTACAATAAAACATCCAATAATCGCAAAATACGAAAATAAGGTAAAAGAATCGCTCAAGAAACCGACCGAAATAAGGAAAAGCAAGCAAGACCCTAGAGTGCATTTGTATTACAGGAATATCGGTAATATTTACGTTTGCACAGTTTGCGATCATATTGACAATAAAAACGGATATATCATAACTGCATACTTAACTAAAAGAATCAGAGAAGGAGAGAGAATAAATGTCGAAAATTAAAATCTATTATGATGCTAAAGGTCGAACCTTAAATGTATGGTTCGACGATCCCAAAAAAGAAGTGTCCACCGAAGAGGTTGGCGACGGAACTGTTGTTAGTAAGGACAAATCAGGCAAGATAATCGGGCTTGAAAAGCTCTACGTTGTACTTCCCAAAAGTAAAGGGATTACTTCTCTACCCATTGAGTTCTCCGTCGCGTAACTTACCCAAAAAGTTCTCCTTTTTTACGCTTCGGCGACGGCGCCGGGGGCCGGTGCTTGCCTTCTTCTTTGCTTTTCAACTCCGTAAAACTTAACTCTGTCTGGCCTGAACATTAAGTCAATTTCTCCGGTTGGTCCATTGCGGTGTTTTTGGATATCAAGTTTGACCTGATCGTTATTATCCTGATCCGGCCGCCAGATAAACATCACCACATCGGCATCCTGCTCAATAGCCCCTGATTCCCTAAGATCTGCAAGTTGCGGTTTTTTCGTCCCCCTCTGCTCAACCGCTCTTGATAGTTGCGAACAGGCAAGAACCGGAATTTTGAGTTCTCTTGCTAAATTTTTAAGATTCTGGGAAATCTCCGAAACCTCCTGAACTCTGTTTTCTAAATTGCGACCAATAACAAGCTGCAAATAATCAACAATTAAAAACGAAAGACCATGTTCAACCTGTAGTCTTCTGGCTTTTGTTCGCATTTCTAAAATGTTAGAAGCTGGTGTATCATCGATAAAAAGCGGTGCATCGGCCAGAACTCCCATTGCCTCCTGTAATCTGTCAAAATCCTCATCATCAAGTCTGCCGGTTTTCAACTTCCAGGCATCAACTTCCGATTGCGAAACCAAAAGCCGATCAACCACTTCTTCTTTGCTCATCTCCAGGGAAAATACGCCAACCGGCAGTCCCTCGCCAACTGCCACATGGGCGGCGATATTTAGAGCTAAACTTGTTTTACCCTGCCCCGGTCGCGAGGCCAAAATCAGCAAGTTTGAATCCTGCATGCCGGCCAATTTTGCATCCAAATCCCAAAAGCCTGTCGGCACTCCCCTAAGTCCCCCCGGTTTTCGGTGAAGTTCGTCAAGCCGGTCAAAACTTTCGGTCAAAGCATCCTTAATTGGCATGAAATTTTGCCGCAAATGCTGTTGGGAAAGAGCAAAAACTGCTTGTTCGGTCTCATCAAGGATCGACCTGATATCTGCTGTCTCATCAAATGCCGCTTGGGTTACTTTGGAGCTTGTTGTGATAAGCTGCCTTTTAATATAATGGTCTCTAACTATCTGAGCGTATTGGACAATATGGGCTGCTGTTGGTACAGCCGAAGCCAAGTCAGCAAGATATGCCGCTCCACCGACTTCATCTAAAACCCCTTTTGTTTTAAGATGGGCAGTCAAGGTCACCAGATCGATCGGTTCGCGCCTTTCATAAAGATCAAACATTGCAGCGTAGATATCGCTGTGCGCCCTTTTATAAAAATGCTCGGGCTTTAGAACCTGGACAATCGAAACTATCGCATCTTTGTCCAGAAGAATCGCGCCGATTATTGACTTCTCGGCTTCTAGGTCTTGGGGCGGAATTAGTCCGGCAGTTATCTTCTTTACCATCTTATTGTTTTTCTAAAACAACAATCTCAACTTCTTCCGGCAGTCTTTCTTGCGAAACTGAAAGTTTTGATGCCGGTTCTTGTTTTTTGCCCATTGTCGAAAGAAATTTATCCAATGGCTCAAGATTAACCTTAAGTCCTTCTATTTTATAATGCATCGGTACAACAATCTTTGGTTCAAGCTGGGCAATAATATCAGGTGCGTCCTTCGCGTTAATCGTATAGACACCACCAACGGGAATCAAAAGCACGTCACAGCTGGATAACTGTTCTATCTGTTCTTGAGTCAGCTTTTTCTGGCCCAAATCTCCAAGATGGACCACATTGACATCATCAATGGTTATTCGATAAATGGTATTTTTACCACGCTCACTGCCCTGTCTATCATCATGGAAACTGGCTATTCCCTCAATATTTATGCCCAAAATTTCATATTCGCCAGGACCGGAAATTACAAATGGCTCCTTGCCTTCTTCAATCCCTTTGACCGCCGAAACTTCGTTGTGATCTTGATGATCATGTGTTACACAAACAATATTAGCCTCAAGCTTTAAGGGACGAAGGCCAACAAAGTCTGGATTATAAGGATCTACAACCACACTGGCATTTTTGCCTTTGATCTTAAAACAAGCTTGACCGTACCACCAAATATCAACCATAAACTGACCCCACTTCTAACGGGGCGTAAAAAATAATAGCATAGTTTGGGCTTTTGATCTATTAGGCAATTAGGCCTTTAGAAATCTAGTTTGTATTGGGTTTCTTACCAGAGTATGGAAATTCAAAATAGCTGACCTCTCCCACTTGCCCTGGAATTTCAAAGGCCAGGTCCTTGTGCGTACCGAAACTGATAACATCCACCTTGAATTTTTCATTTCTGAGTACCGCTGCCAACTCATCAATCAATTCCTTAGCTATTTGCGGCCTTGTTAAATTATGTGATAAATGGGCAAAAGGGACAACAACTACCTGCTTAAGTTTATAAAACTGCGAATTTAAATCCGTCACTCTTCTGACTAATTGCCTCATATAATCTGAGACATCTCCGTTTTCCACGCAAATCAAAACAACTACCACATTCTTAAAATCTCTACTCGCTTTATCAAAGTTCCTGACTTTGGCTATCCCCTTAGGCCATGTAGATTTCTCCACGTCCTTCGAGTAGAACCTTTTAGTTTTGATTATTAAACCCCGCATAATAAAATATTACCACAAAAATTGCCCAATTTAGCCAGCTTGTGCTAAGCTAGAATACCTAAGAATTAAATTTCTAAGTTCTAATTTCTAATTTCTAAACAAATCCCAATGTTCAAATTCCTAATTTGTAAATTGGTACTTGGAACTTATTTAGATCAATTAGAGTAATTAGGTTAATTAGACATTATGAAAATCTCTTTTATAGCAACAGGGATTGCGAAATACCTTGTGATTTTAATCCTGATAGCCTCCTTTATCTTCACCCTCTATTGGCTTTGGCAAAGACAACCAAAAACACTAAAAAACGAAACCCCTCAAGCCTCCACTTATCAATCTCCCAAGCCAAAGACCCAGCAAGCTACTGAAATAAAACCGTCTGACTTCTCGGTCTTAAATACTAATCAAGTAAAACTCGAAGGTAGAGTTACCCCAAATTCTTCAGTTGCGGTATTTTCAAATGATTTTGCAACTGTTGTCAAAACCACAAGTTCTGGCAACTTTGAAAAAGAAGTAACTCTACCCCGCGGGTTAAATTTGCTTGATCTTTCAATCATTTCAAAAGATTTTAGGGAGGAACAAAAAAGAACCTTGACTTTTTTTGTCTCAGACAGTCAAAACAATGGCAGCACTGTCTATGTCGGCACGCTCAAAACAATTTTTGATACTCTTTTGACTATTTCAACAACAAACGGCGAAAAAAGCATCCAAGCTTCCAAATCAACAGCCGTAAATCTTCCTCCTCCACCAAATGGAGAAAAAGAAACAACCGTCTCACCGCTTAAAAATATCCGCATCGGTGATTATCTAATTGTCGTGGGCGATCTTACAAAAGATGCCGAAAACGAAAAGCTGCAAGCCAAAAAAATCGAGGTGATTCGAGAAAATATACCCCAAAATACCAGAAAATTGACTTTGGCAAAAACACTAACGACGGTTCGTCAAAATCTGTTCTCTGCCAAGAACACAACTGATAATAAAATTCTTGAGTTTACTCTAGAAAAAACCTCTCTGATCCAAATCGATGATAAAATCTCCAAAGCATCCGACATTGCCAAAGACAAAAACGCAATTATTATTCACCATCAGGAGCAGGCAAAAAATATCGTCGATTTGATCTATTTACTCCCCTAACCTTGCTTGTAGTATTATTAAAGCATGCAGAAGGCGCCGCCGACACCAAAGGGTTTTAGGGACATTAACCCTGATCTTGCCAAAAAAAGACGCGAGGTAATCGGTCAAATCGTTGATGTGCTGGAAGAACTCGACTTTGTTCCCATCGAAACTCCAACCATTGAATTTGCTGAAACTTTAAAGGGTAAGTATGGCGAAGAAGAAAGATTAATTTACGAATTTAAAGATCGCGGGGGCAGAAATTTAGCTCTTCGCTACGATCTGACAGTTCCCCTTGCCCGCTATGTCGCAACTTACAATCCGCCCCTACCCTTTCGCCGATATCAAATCGGCCAGGTTTTTCGCGGCGAAAATCCCCAGCATGGCAGATATCGTGAATTCACCCAATTAGATTTTGATTCAGTCGGCTCAGAATCCCTGGAAGAAGATGCCAAAATCGTAGCAATTGCACTTTCCTCTATGGACAAACTGGGTCTTAAAAATAAAATTTTATTTATAAATGACCGAAAAGTTTTTGAGGGAATCCAACCCAAATTTGTGTCGGCTATTGACAAACTTCAAAAAATCGGTCGAGATGGAGTGATTGATGAACTAAAACAAAAAGGCTTAAGTCTTGAAGAAGCAATTAGTCTCCTTGCAAAAATTGAAAGAACCCCTCAAACGCCAACGATCAAACAAATTTTTAGAATTCTTCCAAAATATTTAAAAACGGGAATAGATGTAGAATTTAGCCCAACATTGGCGCGGGGCTTAGATTATTATACTGGCGCCATTTTTGAACTTGTTACAACGGGTATTGGAGGACTTTCGATCGGTGCCGGTGGCAGGTATGATAATTTAATCGGCATGTTTTCCAAAAAACAGGTTCCTGCTGTTGGCTTTTCTTTCGGACTCGACAGGTTAATTGAATCACTCTAGAAGAATTTCAAATTTCAAATGTCAAATTTCTAATTTCTAATGAAAAACTATGATATCCATGAAAGAATTTTCAACTTTATTGTCAAAGTCATAAACTTTCTAAATAAACTTCCAAAGACTCCAACAAACTTAGTTTTTATTAATCAAGCTACACGATCAGTAACATCGGTGGGAGCAAATGACCAAGAGGCTGATGGAGCTTTGACTAAAAAAGATTTCATTCATGGATTTACGGTTGTAAGAAAGGAAGGCAAAGAAACAGTATTTTGGTTAAGATTAATAGAAAAGACAAATCCACAGAGATTTAGTATTGAGGCTTTGGATCTTGTTAAAGAAGGCGGAGAAATCGTAGCTATTGTAAGCACAATAATCAAGAATACCTCGGGAAGTAATAAAGACAAAAAATGATTGAAAATTTGAAATTGGAAATTGGTAATTATTTGAAATTAAAAATGCGTATAAATTCCGCATTTTTGCTTACCGCTTCTGCCGCAATAATTTGGGGTGCTACCGCCCCAATCATGAAATTGACCCTTGCCCAAATCCCCCTTTTCTCTCTGGCTTTTATCAGAATGATTTTAGCTGCGTCAATTTTAGCTATTTTTATCCGCCACCAACTAAAAATTAACAAAAAGGATTGGTTGATATTTTGCCAGTGCGCAATCTTTGGGGTAAGCCTCAACTTGGCTTTATTCTTTTTCGGACTTAAATTGACCCAAGCGATAAACGCCTCCTTTCTGGTCGCCTCGGTTCCAATTTTTACGATCCTGGCAGCTCATTTCTTGCTTAAGGAAAAAATCACCACTCGCCTGATTTTTGCCGCAACCATCGCTTTATTCGGAATTATTATTATTATCGGTAAACCCTACACTCCTCTTGAAAAAACTGCCACAATCGGTAATATTCTTTTGCTTTTGGCCGGCCTCTCCTGGGTAATCCATGAAATTGTTGCTAAAAAACTCCTAAAGATTTATGACGGTGGCGTTGTAGCTTTTTATTCAATGGCCATCGGTGCGGCAACGTTTGCGCCATTTGCTCTTTGGGAGTTTTGGAAAGATCCGACATGGGTAAGTGGAGTTAATACCCAAGGTTTTGCCGGACTTTTATACGGAATTCTTTTTGCTTCACTTTTAGCCTATTGGGCTTGGCAAAAAGGCCTTGCGCAAATTCCTGCCGGTCAGGCCTCTTTCTTCTTTTATCTTGACCCAATCTCCGGCGTAATTTTGGCAATTATTCTCTTGGGAGAAAAAATCACTCCTCAACTGCTTGCTGGCGGCGCGGCTGTTGCTATTGGCGTAATCTTGGCAGAACATCATCGCAAAATCCACCCGCTCCACCGGTAGCCTTAAATTCCCTTTTTGTGTTAAAATAGCGCAAATGAAAAGCGATATACATCCGAAATATTATGACGATTGCAAGGTGACTTGTGTCTGCGGCAATACTTTTACCACCGGCAGTACGCTTGCCGAAATTCGCGTGGAAGTCTGTTCCAAGTGCCATCCATTTTTTACAGGTGAGATGAAATATATGGATACTCTAGGCCGTGTTGAGAAATTCCAAAAACGCCAGCAAAAAGCCAAAGTTATACGTGAGCAAAAGGTTCAAAGAATTGCCGAAAAAGAAAAAGTCAGGCGCCCCGAAAGCCTCAAAGAAATGATCGAGCTTGCCAAAAAACAAGCCGCATCTTAGCTATCCTAAACTCTAAACCCTATACCCTAATCTATGACGGATTATCAAAAACAACAAATCAAGTCTTTAGATAAAAAGATCCAAGAGGCCAAACAACTTGCCGCCTCCGACCCGTCTATGGCTGAGTTGGCACAAGAGGAAATTAGGAAACTTGAGGAAGAAAAAGCTGCTCTTGAAAACTCACTAAATAATAATCAGACTACGGACTACAGACTACCGACTACAAACTCAGTAATTCTTGAAATCAGATCCGCAGCCGGCGGAGACGAGGCCGGACTATTTGCCGCCGATTTACTTCGTATGTATCAAAAATTTGCTGCCAAAAATAACTGGCGTTTTGAAGAACTAGACCGCACAGAAGGCGGTTTGGGCAACGTCAAAACAGTCATTGTTAAAATCTCCGGTCGCGGCGTCTTTGATAAACTAAAATTTGAATCAGGAGTCCACCGAGTTCAAAGAGTTCCACTAACTGAAAGCTCTGGCCGCATTCACACTTCAACTGCCACTGTCGCCATTTTGCCGGAGGTAACACCAGCGCAGATCACTATCAATCCTTCCGATATCGAGTTTGAAGCCTTCCGCTCTGGCGGCCATGGCGGCCAAAACGTCAATAAAGTCTCAACCGCCGTTCGCATCAAACATATTCCTACCGGCATTATCGTTAAGGCCCAAACCGAAAGATCCCAAGCCCAAAACCGCGAAATCGCTATGGAAATTTTGCGTTCTAAAATTTATCAATTGGAAGAAGAAAAAAGGCAGTCCGAAATTGGCGGCCAACGTGCCAGCCAGCTTGGAACCGGCGACCGCAGCGAAAAAATCCGCACCTACAATTTTCAACAGGACCGCGTCACCGATCACAGAATAAAAAGATCATGGGGTAATATCGAATCAATAATGGACGGCAACTTAGAGAAAATTATAGAAAGTCTTGGAAATTCTCTTTAATCTAAACTCCTGATCTAGATGTTAGCCAATCAATCTTTATGGCTTTGGACGGCCGGTTTGTTCAACAACTAAGTGCCACTCTCTATCTACGACTGGCTCAAGAAGATCGATAATATCACACCTACTAAGAGATTGGAATCCACCTAATAATTCTTGAGCTCTTTCTTCAGCCAATTGTCTTTGTCGAGACCCCTTTCGACAACGTCTCGCTAAGTTTTCGTAATACCACACCATAACTCTTCCTTTATTCGCCTTATCCCATGGACAAGAATCAATTTGTGTAACGACCTCCTCATCTAAATCGCCGATTGATGCCAGTCTAAGAGCTTGGTATTCTTGGGTGTCACAAACTCTGTCAAATACTGATCTCACTTCTTGAGAAGAAAAAGAAATGGCAGTAAATCCTCCATGAAATCTTGGAAAAACACGTCCCTGCCGCTGGTCATAATTATAAACTCTAACATGCTCATCTAAATGCGCAAGAAGTCTGCCTAAAATGATAGGCATTTTATCAACCCTTGATCCTCTCCGCAAACCCATGATCTCCGAAGATTCTGGCTGTGATTCTCCCCCTTCTATACGTGGACTCATCGTAGGCACGAATTTAGCATTCTATGGATCTTTTGTCAAGGCAAAATGATTATGATATCCTTTCTCTAATGCTCCATTTCTTGATCGCCCACAGATATCTGGCGCTTTTTTTATATGTCTTCATCGAAGAAGCTGGAATTCCCCTTCCTGTTCCGGGTGATGTTTCAATTTTAGTTGTCTCCTCGCTCAAAAACGTCAACTACTTTGGCGTTGCCTTTTTTGTTATAACCGCCACTCTTTTTGGCTCCTCAATTCTCTATTTTATCTCGTATAAGCTGGGACGGCCATTTTTGGACAAATTTGGCCCAAAAATCAAGGTTACGCCCGAAAGGACGCAAAAAATTCAAAAGTGGATGGAAAAATATGGCGGCCCGGCAATCGTGGTTGGCCGACTTACCCCAGGTCTTCGAACCGTTACTTCAATTGCAGCAGGAATCTTCAGGATGCCCTTTAAAACTTTTTTTATCTTTACCGGTATCGCCGCCTGGATTTGGGCCACAATTTATTACATCGTTGGCAAAGTTTTCGGCCATAATTATAAAAGTATCATTAAAATCTTTCCCCACCAATTCCCGATCAATATTTTCACCATTAGTCTTTTTTTAATTGCTATTTTTATCCTAATAAGAAGACAAGAGTTACGCAAAGACTTACTTAGACCCGTGGCTGTCTTCAATTACCTCAAAAAAAGACCGATTATTTTGGTCCTGGTTCTTCTGCTTGTTCTAATTATCCTACTTGCCGCGATTTTCTAAGAACTTGGGAGATTTTTTGGAGAAGTTTTACAAACTATTATTGGCTAAGGCAGAGAGAATTCTCCCGCGCTAGTGCATCATCTAATTGCGACTTTACTGAATTACGTAATTGTGTTGCAGACAAAGGTTTACCTAATTTTTCCAGTCTTGCTCCAGTACCATTTAACTCTTTCAGACATCGATCCTTCTCAGACCCGAAAACTCTTTTAGCTTCTTTGAGATAATAACGAGCGCGATTTGTAAGTCCTAAAGCAATGATTGCATCCTGTCTTCGTCTATTCCTTTCTTCTCGCCTATTCCAAGTACAAGCCCTAACACGCCCCTCAAAATCATTAGCTGGGCGGTCAGAAACAGCCTCTTCAAGAACTTGAAAATTTTCGGCTCCTCTTACCTTGTCAAATACTGCTCTCGTATCATCTGATACGTAAATCACAACGTGACGCGAAAGATACTCAGGTAACTTTTCCCCATCAATGTCCTTACCTCGTTGGGAAATAGTAACTCCCATTTCTCTTTCGTCTCGGGCAATCTCTGCCAAGACAGTACTTGGCGAATAACCAGAGTGTCTCACCGTTGCATAATGCTGGTATTGATCTGGACTTCCTTCTCTTTCTCTAGTTCTCATTAGAATTCGTTCCTCACTCACTTTACACTTTGACTTTGATTTTACTTACTCGAGGCTTCGCCCAAAGAGGCAGTTAAATCGAGGGTTTGGCCGTTTCGATAAACTCTTAGTTTAACACTATCGCCCACTTTTTTGTCTCTAATCAATTTTGCCAAAGTATTTTCCTCCGTCAGTTTTGTGCCGTCAAACTGAGTAATAATATCGCCAACTTTTACCCCGGCTTTGGCTGCAGCAGAACCATCGACAACTTGGCGGACATATTCGCCCTCCGGCACGTTGTTTAAAAGAGCGGTTTCTTGCGAAATATGAGTGTATCTAACCCCCAAAAAGGGCCGGACAATTTTGCCGCCGGACTTATTAAAATCCTCAATCAGCTGCTTGGCGATATTGATTTTAATCGCAAAACCGATATTTTCAGCCGAAGCAACAGCTGTATCAATTCCAATTACCTGTCCGCCACTATTAACCAAAGGCCCGCCCGAATTTCCCGGATTAATTGCTGCATCAGTTTGAATCAAATCTTCAAGATTTTCGGCAACACCAGTCATTGGATCAACCGGACTTACTCCCCTGCCTAAACCGGAAACCACACCGGTTGTCACCGTATTCTCAAACTGGCCCAAGGCATTGCCAATGGCAACAACCAGCTGTCCAACTTTAAGATGGTCCGAATCGCCAAGCTCAACCGGTGTCAAATCGTTGGCATCGACTTTTACCAGTGCCAAATCGTTAAAAGGATCTCTGTGAATCTCCTTAATTTCGTACTTTTTTTCCGAATCGTCATTGGCCCGAATTATGGCAGTATATTTAGCGTTTTCATCGGAAACCACATGTTTGTTAGTTAAAATCAAGCCGTCTTTGGAAACTACAAAACCCGTGCCAATACCCGACGGCTGACTTCCCCCTTGCTGTCCAATTCCAAAGAGATTAAATGTCTGTCTATTTTCAATATCAATTGAAACTACCGAGGGAGAAACTTTAGAAACGACATCAATTACCACCGACTCTTCATTGACTACTTTTTGGTTTTGGATAGTTTGGCCGCCGCCAATGTTTTGCACCGGTGTTTTTCCTAAAAATCGCAAAGCGGAGACGGCAACTACTATCCCCAGCGCAAAAACCAAAAGTAGGACAGCTGCAAAATTCTTAAATCTGATATTCATGGTAATTAAATCAACTCCAGCGCCTTCTCAAGCTGAGGATCTTTGTTTTGTTCCCGATCCCCCGAGGAAAGCTCTATTATAACATCCGGCGTAATACCCGCTCCGTGAATCGACTTACCTTTGGGTGTTAACCATTTGGCAACAGTCACATGCAGAGCCGATCCGCCGGAAAGTTCGATTGGCTCCTGAACTGTCCCCTTGCCAAAAGTTTTCTCGCCCAAAATCTTGCCCCGCTTATTATCCTGAATCGCGCCGGCAAAAATTTCCGAAGCCGAGGCCGATCCGCCGTTAACCAAAACCACCAAAGGCATTTTTAAAAGTTTGCCTTCATGATCAGTAGCAAGCGATCCAATGCTGCCATCGGCTACTTCTTCTTTAACAACAGTTCCCTTAATAAAGTCGGAAGCAAGATGAATGGCTGAATTTAAAAGTCCTCCCGGATTATTGCGCATGTCCACAATTATTCCCTTAACTTTTCTTTGGGTAACCTCGTCAACTACGCCATCCCACTGGCTATCCGTCTTGTCGCCAAACATCGAAACCTTTATAACTGCCACCTCGCCATTTTGAACCTGCCTATATTCAACTGCCACACTTTTAACATCAATCTTGGCTCTTTCAATTTCCACATCATATTTTTGGCCACTTTGATGCGAAAGGCTAAGTTTGACTTTAGTACCGGCCGGTCCTTTAATCAAATCAACTGCTTCCGGGAGCGCCAAATCAAAAGTATCCTTATCGTCAATTTTTAGAATCAGATCTTTGGGTTCAAGACCAGCTTTTGCAGCCGGCGTACCGGCAAGCGGCGCGATTACCGCCAGTCTCTTGTCTTGGTCAAAACCAATTTGAATACCAATACCTTCGTATGAACCGGAAAATTCGTCGCGGACCGCCTCGTTTTGCTTGGGATCCAAAAAAGCGGTATAGGGATCACCAAGCGACCTAACCATCCCCGAAATCGCACCATACAAAAGTTTCTGGCCGTTGATGGCAGTTTTATCTATATACTTTTGCGGCAAAGTCTCAAAAACGTTCCAAAATAATGAAAAGTCGATTGTTTGATTTTGTGGTGGAAGTTTGTTGGTTACCGTTATATTGGGAATATATCCGTGGCGTTCAAACTGTATTTTCTTTTGTCCCACCACAAAACCGACGGCAAAAAAGATAATCGCACAAATACTAAACTGAATGAAGAAATTAAAAAGAGAATTTTTGGAAGCTGAAGATTTAGGCTCGTCCATAAAATCAACTCGCAACAAAAGGCAGAAGGGCAACAACCCTGGCTCTTTTGATGCTCTTAGTCACTTGCCTTTGGTGTTTAGCACAAATCCTGGTCCTCGCTCGTCCCAAAATTTTGCCGCGTTCCGATATATACTTTCTTAAAAGCACAGTATCTTTATAATCAACTATCGTATTTGACAAACATAATCCGCAGCGTTTGGCGCGGGCTAGATTGCGTCTTTGCTTTGCCATGATTTAAAAGGGTAAATCGTCAAGGTCAACTTTGGAATCTCCACTAGTCGACTGATCGCCGGAAGCTTCCTCTTTCGATTGACTCTTTTGGCTCGGCTTTTTCCCTTTTATCGGTTTTTCTTCTTTTTTTTCTGTTTTAGTCTCTGTATCCTTTGGACTCTCTTCTGGCACTTGCGACTCCCTTATCTCGCCTGCCCCGCCTTCCTCAAAACTTCGCCTCGAGTCCAAAATCCTCATGTCGTCAATAACCACTTCCGTAAACTGTTTGGTCTGGCCATCCGGGGTTTCCCAAGTTCTAGTCTGCAGCCTACCTTCGACATAGACCTTGCGGCCTTTTGTCAAAAGTTGGGAACAAAGTTCGGCCAGCTTATTCCAAGCAACGATTTTGATAAATTCTGCCTCTTCTCTTTTTGTTCCGTCAGAAGCAGTATAAACTCTGTTGGTCGCCACTCCAAATGAACAAACAGCCGCACCCGACGGCGTATACCTAAGTTCCGGATCTCGCGTTAAATTGCCAATCAGCAGTACTTTGTTAAGTGAAGCCCTACTTGCCATGTCAGAAGTTAATTGTCACCTGTCAATTGTCAGTTGTCAACCTTTCTTTTCTCTTGCTTTGGATACTTTTGATACCTTTGATACTTTTGATACTTTTGTAACTTTTGCAGCTTTACCCGTCACGGTCTTAACTACAACTTTCCCCTTCTCTTTGGTTTCTGTTTCCTTTGATACCTGCTTGCCCCGCGAAGCCTTGGCGAAGCGGGGTGGTACTTTTGATACTTTTATAATAAGATACCTCAATATCGCTTCCTGCTCAAGTCGCAATATTTTGGAAATAGCGCCAACCGCTTCGCCACCGGCTTCAAAATTAACCACCACATATTCTCCTTCGGTCTGTCTGGCAATTGGGTACGAAAGCGTCTTTTTGCCAAGCTTTTCGACTTTAACCGCAGTGGCACTAGCATCTTTTAGGGATTTCTCGATCCTAGAAACAATCGGGTCAACCTCTGACTTAGGGCTAACCACAAGCATTAGTTCGTAAGTCACGCCCATAATCATATCAAACCTTGAACTTAAATTCTATAACCTCTCCGTCAGCAATTTCCTCATTCCTTCCAGCCAGATGAATCAATCCTTTTTCTTTTGCCATGTGCCACGAACCTGCATCAATTAATTTATCCCATTTAATTACTTCTGCGGTTATAAATCCTTTGGCAAAATCAGTGTGCACTTTTTCTGCCGCATCGATCATTTTCGAACCCTTTTTGATAGGCCAGGCTTGAGCCATTCTTGGTCTCGCCGAAGCGTTCTCGACACTCGAAGACTTAGCGAAGTGTGTAGTGGAGGCGGACTTGCCGCCGGCAATCGTAAAAAAAGTAATTAAGTCCAGAAGTTTATAAGATTCTTGGATAATCTGATCCAAACCTGATTTGTCTACGCCAAGTTCCGAAAGATAAGCTCTCTGATCCTCGTCCGATAGATCTGATAGTTCTGCTTCCAGTTTGGCGCAAATCGGGATTACTACTGCATCTTGTTCTAAACCTGTAATACCTTTGATACTTGTGATACTTTTATCAGCGACACTTTTCTCATCAACATTCAAAACATAAATCACTGGCTTTCTAATCTCTGCCATTTCCAATTCTAAATTGACAATTCCGACATCTTCTTTCAGATCACTCTTTGAATTGACATGGGTAACTTTCGGATTCTCAAATGCGCGGACAACGTGAAGGATCGCATCAACTTCCCGGATATGGGCCAAAAACTGATTCCCAAGACCCTCACCCTGATGCGCTCCGCGAATTAGTCCCGCAATATCAATAAACCGAATAGCGGCAGGTACAACCTTCGAAAACGTTAAGCGTTTAGCGATTAGCGTTAAGCGTTCGTCCGGCACCTCCACCACTCCAACATTCGGCTCAATTGTTGTATACGGGTATTCAGCAACTTGCGCTATCTGTCTCTTCAAAAGCGCATTAAATAAAGTAGATTTACCAACGTTGGGCAATCCAACTATTCCGACCGATAAGGACATCTTGGATATTTTGTGCCTGAGTAACTAGCGGAATATGGCCATTTACTACGGCACTCCTCCTTTCCCCGACATAAATAGAAACTAAAAGATTCCTAGCATATTTCTGCTTTTCATAAGCATCAGCATATTTTAGAGTATAGAAAATGTCGGTACAAATATCATCAAACCTATCAAGATTGACCTCATCGTCAGGAGACTTTTCCCCTACTTCTTTTATTTGAGATTCGATAGCCTCGTTCTTAGCTTTTAACTCTTGAAGGTTGTCTTTTAATTTCTCAAAAGTCATCAGGCCAGCTCCATAAGCCTTAACGTACCTTTGTTCTTCATCTGTGAGCCTCTCTAACGCTGAATTTAAGCGTTCTGTCTCCTCTTGTGACCTGCTTACAACTTTTGATTGTTTATTTTTCCACCTTTCAACTTGAGGCCTAACTACCTGCGGTTGAGAAAGCAGGGTCAATAGCTTAAACCAAACCATCCCATCTAATATCTCTGCATTGACACCCTCAGCATCGCATTTATGAGGCAGTGGAAACTTATAAATCCTTTCGGCACAGCGGTAGTAATAGTGGCCATTAACGCTATCGCCTACCCGCTTATGTCCGCTTGTACAAAACACCTTACCAGTTAAAAGATAGTCATATTTCCTGTTTCGCCTGTTATAAATTTTATTTTCTTGAAGTCTTACGTGTGCCCGTTTAAATAAATCGTCCTCGATTATCGGTGACACTGGAACCGCAATCCACTCCTCTTTTGGCTTGAGTTGCCTGCTGCTTTTCTTAATTTTCTTATACTTGCCAACATTCTGCGGGTGTTTTGGAACGACAGAAATGGTTTTGTTATAGAAGCTGGTGCCAATATAATCTTGCCTGTTAAGCAACCGCTCAACAGAACTCTTTACCCATTTTTTGCTTATCTTCTTTGCTGGAGGGATTTTTCTTTTATACAGCTCTTTGACAACTTGCCTCATTGAGTAGCCTTCTTCTGCCACCCATTTAAAAATCATCCGTATAATCTCCGCCTCTGGCTCATAAATTTCATATCTTCCCTCAGCAGTAGAAGTTTTAGGAATGTATCTATAACCATAAGGAGCTGTATTACCTACTAATTTTCCACTTTTTGCCTTATGCATTTTCCCTCTCCTCATCCTTTCGGTTATCTTTACTCTCTCATATTCAGCAAAAAGTCCTTGAAATCCTTGGAGAATTTTATCCTCTGGAGTTTCAGCGTTTGCTTGATGAATAAATATAACTTCGATTCCTTTTTCTTGAAATTCCTCTATTATTAACTCTTGATAAGAGTACCTTCGAGCCAACCTGTCTCTGTCTAACCAGACCACCCCTTCCCATAAGCTCTTGCCTGCATCGTCTCTCAACCTGTCCAAATCAGGCCGAGCAAGCATGTCTCCACTCCAACCGTCATCAATGTACCATTCAACAATTACATAATCTTTAGCAGTTGCCCATTCTTGGATTTCTCTTTTTTGGGATTCAATCGTTTTCTCGTCTTTTTGTCTGTCTGTAGAAACTCGGCAGTATGCTGCTAGTCTTTTCATTTTGTCTTTAGCCTCTGCACAAATTCTTCTAGGTCTTTTGGTTCAATACGATAGCCTCGACCAAGCCTAAAGGCTCCTAGTTTGCCCGTTTTGATGTAGGTTAATACTGTTTGCCAATGAACCTGCAGTATCTTGGCTACCTGTTCAACTGTTAAAAACTGTTCCATATTATCAATAATACTAAGTTACACTAAACAAACCTAAATGTCAATGGGCAGTTAAAAATTCTGCCAATAGGCTTTTTCGCTTACAAAGTTCATCATAAAATTTTTTGTATTCATCGGAATTAAAATACTCTTTCAGCCTTTTTTGGCCTTGAATCATGTTCGTAAAAATAGAATCAAACGCCTCCCCTAAAGCTGCCTCAGACTCTGGAGAATCTTGATACTGATACTCAATAGTAATGTCCTTTTTATATTTCCTTTTCATTCCTCACTCCCTCTCCGAAAACATCCTTTGTTAGTTCCAGCTTCTGATTGTCGTTCAGAAAGTATGGCATTTCCCGTCTGTAACCTTCGTCCTCAATAGCTTCAATAACCTTTAGGACTTGGGGATACTGTGGATGGTTTTCGTTTGCGTTAAGCCAATCCTTGGTTTCCTGATAGTGATTAAGTAATTCTTGACTCGCCAGATCAGAAATATTTTTTAGGAGTGGTATATCGGGTAATAAACTTTCCGCAATCTCGCAGTCACTATTAGTAGTTGCGGAATGCGGAATGTTGGACTCAGTATCTTCTACCAAGGAGTAAATGTGAGGCTTGGTTCGAGTGTGCTTGATTTTTTCTTCCTCAAGCAGCTCTTTGAGAGCATCTTCAGAGGTACGACTGCCGCTAATATCCTCAGAAGCAAGTTGGTCGATAATGTCTTGTCTTTTCCAGCTTTGTTCAGCTAACAATGCCAAAATTGCTTCTTTGGCTTCTTCTCTCTTTAGTTTTTCTTCTTCAAGCTCTCCCTCGTATACAAACAAGAATTTGCCATCAGACTCCTCTAAAGATACTTCAAAGGTTTTAATCGGCCTTGTGTACCTAGCCTTCGTTTGGGCTATCTTCAGCTTTGTAAGCCCATCTGGTTGTTCTCCAAGGTTGGTAAAGGTCAGTTGATAATCAACCGCTCCTCTTATCAGTATGCTGCCCATCATGTCCTCTCCTGTCGCTGCCCCCTTGCTCCGCTTGTCCATTTTACGATTGTGATGAATGAAAACTGTTGCGGCCCTTTTTGCAATCTCCTTCAGTTTGTCGACAACCGACTTCATATCGGTCGACGAATTTTCCTCTTTGTTGTGGGTTAGCCTTAGCGTGTCGATGATTACTAGACCGATTTCATTTTCTTCTATAAATTCCAGAATTTGGTCAAAGATGCTTTCTTCAAAAAGGTCAAAGGGGACTACATCTTTGTCAAAGATATAGACCGACAAGTCTTCGTCTTGGCTCAATCGGGTTAACCTCTGGTGTAACCAAGCTGGAATGTTCTCCTGATCAATGATTAAGACAGAGGTTTTAACCGTTTCAAACTTATCAAGGATAGACTCACCCTTTGCCACCTTGATAGCAATGTAAGCAGCAAAGAAGGACTTGTAAGATTCTGGTGAGCCGGCGATTGCCACCAAACCTTTTTCTGGAATCATATTCTTGACGATCCACCTAGGCTCTTCAAATTCACGATTCACAAAATCCTTCCATGGGATTACTCTTATTTCAGCCTCTTGCTTCGGATGAGTTTCTCGGGCAAATTCTTTGATGTCCTTCTCGGTTGCTTCTACAGCTCTCGCAATGATTGCATCAGTATTCATAGCAGACTCCTCACGGCTTCAGGGAATGTTAAACCTTTTAGTTTCATCAGGAAGGCGATGGTGTCGCCATGCTCTCCGCAGCCGTAGCAGTGAAAGTGGTGGTCGGGAAAGATAAAAAATGATGGCGTACTCTCTTTGTGAAATGGACAAAGTCCAGTAAGTCGTCGGCCGGTTTTTTTCAATTGCCCATCGTAAAGGTCCTCGATGGGGTACTGTTTAGCCCGCTCAACCTCAAACTTGTCGAACTTATCCAGCCTATTTTGAACTTTTGATGGCAGGGGTTTTTGGGTAACAATTTGCCAAAGCTGGAGCCAGTGGCCAAGCCATTTTTGGATAATGTATGCTTCGGAAAATCTACATTCGGTCATGAATGTCAAAAAATATTCTGCATCTGAGCCATTCTTGGTTTTTTGGTGAATAATCTTGATCTTTTCGCTTCGTTCCTTCTTCAGCAGGTCAAGACGTTCCAACAGTTCTTCTAGTTTTAAAGGGATTGTCTCTTTTAGACCATCACCAAAAACTTCCATTTCTTCATCCGAAAGCATTGGGGGTGGGTACTTAAAGTGAATAAACGATTTGCCGTATTTAATATGATCCATTCTTAATTCCTCTATCTTTCATTTCTGTTATTTCTTGCCACCACGTCTCAATAGCCTCAAATAAATCCTTAGCTGGTATATGAGGCTCAGTTTTGGTTTTGAATTGATCAATAAGCAGTTTGGCTTTAACCTGAGGTGAAAATTGCCAGAACAAAACACCGTTGTTAATACTTCTACCTTGAAATTTAATTAGGGCTTGAAAACTGGCTGCCAGGAGAAATGGAGCTTGAAATTTATTATTTTCGATATATGAATCGTTATATTCTTCCATTCTTTTAATTTCTTTTTTAAATGCCTAAAATTAGGCACAATATTAAGCCAATGATTCATATACATACTCGGAAAATTTACATCTTTGGACTAGTACGCCCGAATATCCATTCTACATTTTGGGGCAAAACGCCCCGAGGACTATATTTTGAAGAATTTTATCTACACTACAAGTATAACACGGATGAGGAAGTGAAAATTAGGATTAAATATTAGATTTTGAGGGATTTTGAGTTTTTGAAATTTCGGCCAACATTTGCCTATTTTCTTCAGTAACTTGATGAAACTGTTTTAAAAGCTCGTCATGGGTGGCGTTGACATCTATGCTGAGTACTTTAGAAACTGATTCAACTTTTTGAGATGGGTAGCGGTCTTTTAGCTTCAAAACTAGCTCCAGACTCCGTAAGGCATCAGAAGTAGTCGCCTGAGCCTTTACGCCTGCTTCAATTACAGTTTTGAGATGTTGAGCGATCTTTTCATCGGATAGACCCGCTTGATCTAATAGAGCCTCCAAGTAGGCTTGCACGTGCTTTAACCGTCTATTTTTGTACCCTATAAGTTTAGCTGTGTTCCTACTGTTAGTGTCATAAACCTCAAGGGCTGACTGGCTGGCATTGCCACTCTGTAAATATCTCTCTGCCCACCTTTTTTGCTTGATTGTCAATTGTTTAAACATACAAGAATAATAATTAAATCCAGCTATATTTAGGTACTAACAGTATAATGCAGGGTGAATAATGTTGGTTATCCAAAGTATATACTTCCAGGCATTAGTTGCCGAACTTCGAACAATTTGGGGTAAAGTCAGTGATTTTGAGATTGGAAAAGTTCAAGAACTTATTATCCCTTCTTATAGCGTTCAAGTATTTCATTAATTTCTTCTGGTGAGGCTTTATAGTTTCCCATTTGTTCTAGTAGTCTATCAACTTTATTTATGCTTTCTAAATTTTTATATTTTGTGAATACGTTTTTTAATTCAAGTAAAAGATTGACTGCGAGATTATTAATTGCAATGTCTAAATTTTTAAGAGTGTAGTGAAAACCTGAAATTCCATTATAATCAAAATTTTCGTGAAACACATCTACTGCGTCAAGGAGTGCCGCATAAGAACTATGAGTATATGAAGAGTAAATATCGTATATGTAGGTTTTAAGTTCATACATAGGTAAACTTGTTGAATTAACCCCTTCAGAATTTACGACTTTATGCAGAGCTTCCCGTGCGGTTCTGTTTTTTATAATCTTACCCTTAAACCAATTTTTAAGTCTTTCTTCTTGCTTCGGTTCTAAAAAAAGGAATGCCAAATCAAGTGATTCGTGTCCTGAGCGAGCCAATTCAATAATTTCAAAATTTCGTCCTTGTTTTGCAAGTGATATCATTGTTTCTAAATTCCCGTAAGCTTTGCCAATTAGAAGGTAAACTGCGGTTATTGCATTTTGTTCCCAAATGTGCGGAACATAGTTCTTCTTCAGACTTCTAATAATAGTTTTAATGACTGGTAATTTTGTTTCGAATAATTCTGTATAATTCAGAATTTGATTTTTAGTCTTTTCTTTTTCGTTTTCTGGATAACCAGGATTTGAAAGAAAATAGTAATATCCCTTTCTAGTTTTGAGTTCCTGAACCCGTTTATTTATTCTTTCTTCCAATTCTTGCTGTTGCTTTAGTTTGTCCCCCGTTTTCATGCTTGGATTATATCAAAGTTCAAAGTCTTCTCAGGGGTCGAGCAGTTTGATATAGTTTCTCAGGCTAAATTGTCATGCAGGGTAGTTTTAATTCGACCTCAAAATTTTAACGATAAAATTAAAAATTAGGGCAGCAAGAGCTGCTATGCCCAAATAAATCAGATATCCTCTAATCACACTAAATGCTTGAAAAACAGCTTTTACCTTTGAGGTTTTATCCTTTAACGCTGCCCATAATGCAAAAGAAAGTATTATTGCTGAGAACGCTACTAAAAATAGGATAAGACTTAATTTTGGATCAGTCATCTTTCCTTGTTAAATTTTCTTTTCACCTCATAATATAACCTTCGGCTTCAAAAGTCCTTACAACCTCTTGGTAAAAATTCGCACATTCGTTCGTTTGGCAAGTTGCCATAACATCCAGAATTTGCCTGTTATAATCACGAATCTGTCTTTTTATTGATTCCATTTCTGATGTATAACCGCCCAATATCGAATTTCTCCCCTCCTCACATTGCCGAATAGCAGCTTCTTGTGCAGAAGGGGTAAAAAATTGTTTAGCAATTTCATACCTGTCACACGTGTAGCTGTTTGCAGCATCTTGAAGTAATAAACCGTAGGAGATTAACCTCGCATTTAGATCACCAATCTTAAAGAAAAGACCTTTAATGATCTCTAGCTTTGGGCCATCATTGGCATTTACTGATGGCGAGGGAACAATTTGGTTAAATTCTCTGGTCGTATCAGATTGAGTAGTTACTCCAGCAACTGATCCTTGTTCTTTGTCATCGCCCTCAGCCAGTTTCTTTTCAGCCAAAACCAGCCACGCTTGAGCAGATTGATAATTCACATCTGCCGACAGTACTTTTTTGAATAATTCTATCGCCTCTGCGTAACTGCCCTCATCATAAAAAATCCTAGCCTGATCAAAATAGTTTTCCGATTCCGCCAACTCCGAGTAGAGCTTGCCACTTTCTTGAATCTCACTGCGATTCTTATCCGTTGTCCACTTTCCTTCCGTTTCTGCCAATCGACTAATAGCCTCTCGGTATTCACCCTTCGCTGCCAGTCTTTCAGCTTCTAGCTTTATCTCCCTAACTCTTAAATAGCCATGACCTCTCGAAGCTCCAAGGACAATTGACGGAACAATGAGTAAAGTTATTAGCGAAATTAAAAGAGGTCTAATTTTAAATTGAGGTATTTTCATGCTAGATAATTAGGGCTAATAATACAGCTATTTAACGGGAGCCTCAAGGCCATGCTCTCTAAGACATTCAAAGTATCTAAGCTCCCTTATTTCTTCTGGCCTTTTTGCTTGTGGATCTCTTATATAACTAAGATCAAGCCCTCCACCCTTCACACTTTTTGCACAATCTGACCTGATTTGTGAAGGTCTAACCCAGAAAAAATAAATTCCTATAGCTATTAACGCGAGGGGAGCCCATATTCTCCAATCAAAGTGATTAATCCTATACCATATTGATTTCGTTTTATTTTCTTCAACATCTGATTCCATTGACCAAATGGTAACAGCTAGTTGGTCTAAAAATCAAGCTGAATATGTGGCTAAAAGGTAACAATTCGTAGGTGTTAGAAAGCTCGCAACACAAGTAACTTGTTGCTATGGTTACTAAAAACGACTTAAGATTCGGCAAAAGAATTAAGCAGCTTAGGAAAAAGGCTGAGTACACTCAGGAGCAGCTTGCAGAAAAGATAAAAGTTAGTACTAAATATATTCAGTTCCTTGAGTCAGCAAAAAGAAAACCATCAATTAAAACACTCAATAAGATTGCAAGGGCTTTAAGTGTTAAGGTCAAAGACCTTTTTACTTTCTAATAATTAGCCTGACAGTTTTCACCAACCCTTAAAATTTGAAAGGATTGCTGAAAGATGAAGCTAAGAAACAAGAAAAAAGTCTCGTTTTTATAAAAAATGATGACAGATACCACTTTTATAATTTGTCTAGTAAATCTAGCAGCTACATCGCATATTTCAAACAGGCTTAACTCAAATTAAAAAAGGGGGTTAAACCCCTACCCTACCCACCACCAAATAATTCTCATAGTAGTTGAGGTCTTGAATGACGATTATTAGAAAAAAGGATATAATAGTGCAGTGCCAAGAATGAAAAACCAATCAGGAACGAATGTAATTAAAGGAAATTATCAGATTGTCAACCCTAAACCACCGCCAGACCCTAAGCCTGGAGATTGGGGAACACCCTCCCCGTCTGCACCTCCTCCAGGGTCAGAACCGTCACAAACTCCTCCACAATCATCTCCACCCCAATCAACACCTGCCCAAGGACAGAAATAATGGAAGCGTTGAATATTAACCCCACAAATTTAAAAGAAGTTATCTTTTTCTTATTACCTGGTTTTATTTGGATGCTTTTGTTTTCATTTTTAATTCCCACTAGGAAGAAATCTGATTTTGTAATGGTGGTGTTATCTGTAGCAATTTCTGCGTTGTTAGCAATTTCTATGTCGTGGATTTTCTCTCTGATAAATACGATAACAAATTTGAATACCAAACTTTCGGTGGATAGCGACCAATTTGTTTACGGAACATTTATTCTAGTTATTATAAGTGTTATTGCCGTTGCCAAACTCCTTCAATCAGATTTTTTCCAAAAACTATCTGAAAAGTTCTTCAAAATTAAGCCTTTTGGAAGACTTTGGAATGATTTTTTTAATTTAAATCCTAATAACGTGGTACGGGTCTGTTTAAAAAACGGAAAATGTTATGTAGGGTCAGTACGGCGATCGTCAATTGACCCTAACGATTCTATCCAGGAACTTGAACTATGGAAACCATTGGAATACGATCAAAATACCGGCAATTCCGTTCCCATAAAAGAAACTGAAACAATGTTAATTCAGGCAAACTCAATTGTAACTGTCGAAAAACTTTCAGATAGATTATTCAAGAAAATCTATCCTAAAGTTTAAATTTTTATCCAACCTAATGGCTTGGGGAGATAATGTTGATTGTAAAGTTAAATTTTCAGGTATAACCTACTACATAATTTGAAGTTCTAAAATCTTACACTAATGAGCAACAAAAAAATTACAATTTCCTCGGATGATTACCAAAATATTTATGAGGGATGGTTCCACAAATCTCTCGAAACTGAATCAAATGTGATGGGAACTTATTCAAGTAGTGAATTAGATTTATTAAATAAGTTTATAGGATATACCTATCAAATACTAACCGTAATAGGTATTTTGGCAGGTTTTGGGTTTACGGCAATTGATAATGTAAAAACTATTTGTTTATTTATTGCAGGCGAAGCACTATTAGCAACGTCAATCTTGCTGGGTCTTTACTGGGTTAAGAAATTTTACGAATCCAATATTTCAGCTATTCAAAAAACATCTAACGGGCTTTTCAAGGTTTACAGAAAGAGAGACGAGGTATTTTTGAGAATTAGCAATGAATTTCTGAAAACTCAACAGATAAGTAGAGCAGACGTAATGGAAGCAAACAAAAAAGAGCAAGACATACTTGCTTATATAGGCGGTCATGATAAACGTAAAAGGAAGGAAGAATTTTTACCACACACTTCAACACTTGTTTTAGCATCAATAGGTTTTGCACTAATTCTAGCCTCATTTATATTTGATCTTTAACCCTTTTTACATATTTAATTATGTCAACTAAATTTTCAAAAACTTGCCACGGATTTTAGACATGGTATATTCTCAATTATCGGGGGGCAAAAAGGGGTAGCCGCCCCCTCATACCTTGAAGTTTCGATGTGTTTTGACATAAGGCGATCTTGTTTTAAGCAATTGCCCCAAATTATTTCTCTCCAAAATTATTCTGGCTTTTCTTAATGGCGGCAAGTGTAGCTTGAAGCTAAAAGGTACAAAATGTAGGTTTTGGTCCTGCCAGTCCCTATGGATAAAGACATACAAGGATTATATCAAGAAAATAAGTAGCCCACACCCACACGTATCCACACTTCAATCCGCCCTAATCAGTAAAATAATCCTCACTACGAGGTCCGACCTCATTTGCCTTTCATTTTTCAATTATGGCATCTGGCCATTGGTCATCCCAAACTTCAAAAATTGGCCATCCAGCGCTTTTCTCATCGCCATAAATACCTGCTTTACAACCCTTTAGTTGATATCTCTTCCCAACCTGAAGCGATCTTTGGTGGATAGAAACTGTAGTACTCCCAGTATCATCTTTAGCCTTATAATTTTTGCCAGTAAATGCTTCCCCCCAATCCTCCTCTATTGTCACAGTCATTAAATAAACTTTCTGAGATTTCTCTAAACACCCTTCAGGTAATTTTTCAAATTCAGCCACAGTAATAATTTTCGCCGATCCAGTCTCCGGTGAGATCGTAGATGTAGGAGTTCCACTTTGTGAGGTTGACGGTTTATAAGAACCAACTAAAGTTTTTTCTCCTGTGGTAATATCGTACCTAACCATTCCCTCAGGTGGAGCATCTTTCACCCCTATTCTCTCTAATGTTTTTTTATCATAACCGAAGCCATTGATACGATGATAAGTAAATGATTTTCCATCGGCTGCCCACTCAACCTCCTGATAATTAACCACATCCAACTTTCCAGTAATCTGCTTTTTATCGCCTCCGTCTGCCCGAAAAAGGAAAAGGAGATTATCTCCTTCGATACAACCAACAATCACCAGAAAATAATCATTAGTGGGAGCATAAAGAATGTTTTCTATTCCAGAACAATAAAATTCAGAGGCATCTAAAAGCAGCGTATCACCTAAGTAAACTTTCTTATCATCCACGATTCTTGCTTTTGGTAAAGAAGTCGTTTGAGCAGTCATTTGAGAAACTGCCCCTACCTCAAGATAAAATCGGTTATCACCCTTATATTCAATCGGGCGATCGAATTTAGCTTCTTTAATAACACCTGATAAAGTTAAAACTTGATTGTTTTTAGGAATAGGTGAAAAATCTTTGGGTAGACTTGCCCAAAGGGAATAGCCAAAAATCTTATCTTGTTTAGCACTTGGAGGACGATAGCCATCCAAAGTTATCTTGACCCAAGGTATGCCTTCTTTTTCTTCAATGGTCGTCACGCGACCAATAGTAGTAACTTCCTTTCCTTTATGTTTACCAAGGTCTGAAGAAAGCTCGTACAAAGAAACGTATCCCGATGGATCTTCATATTTAAAACCCGGCAAAATTTGCAGATGAACTGTCCCGTTTAAGAGTTTAACCAATTTAACTTTACCCGCAAAAACATGACCCGGTTCAAGCTCTGGAGTTTTGGCAATTGGCCAATTATAAAGAGTGAAAATAGGTGGAACTTTACCTCCATCCATTTCAACTTCATTTTCCAAGGGCAAATCACCCAAAATAATATGTAAATCTTTTGTAACGAAGTTATAAGCACTCTCAATGCCAGCATCTTTAAACTGACCAAGGGCTTCTTGAACAGGCTCAGAAACAACTTCTCCAGGCATAAATGCATCCAAGGCCAGCTGGGCAGCTTTCACAAATAAACTCCCCAAGAACTGTTGCAGGGCTGGAATTTTGTAGGGTTGAATAACCACTCCGTGAACCAAAAATTCTTTGTCCACCACCTCATCAGTCTTTTTTTCTATCGCAACCTTCTTTAAAAGCGAGGCAATACTTGTGTAATCTTTTGACTCCTGTGGTATTTGATCCACTTTTGGTTTTTCCTCAGCCATAGTCTCGACAAGGGCCTTAACTAACTCATCAACCTTAGGTTGTTCTTCTTGCCCGGTTGCCTTCTTCCAAGTTTCATAGACAATTTTCATTGCTCCTTGAGGTTTAATCTCCCCAAATTCCCAGAGAACATCCGGGTCTTTGTTCAAAATAGCAGTTGGTTGAACGCTAAAAGTAACCTCCTCAATAGACTTGGCAATTTGCTTGGGAATCCTTTCCACAAAACGGACATTCTTAAGAGGTTCGTCAGTGGTATTAGCTATAATAACTTCTACGCTCTGGGTGTAAGTTTTTTTCTGGGAAGCAAAAGAAATTTCCGCTGTAGTCAGTTTTCTGTCTATTTTTAAATTATCTCTGGTTTCAGTCTGAAGCTTTTGGGTTGATAAGATTTTTGTCTTTGGCGAATCCCTGGCACTCTTCAAAAACACAAATCCCACTATTATTAAGACCACCAATGCAGCCAAAATAATTACATTGTGAATAAATCCCTTTTGTTCGGGCAGCTTCATCTATTTCTATTATTTCAACGCTAACCTTAAAAATCAACAGAACTTTAATATATCTCCGTCAGGTCCCCAAAGGTCAGACCTTAAAACTTCCCCACTTGCGAGAAAAATTTTGACTTATATCCTTATATCCTTCTATAATTCTTTCGGATTAACCCGAATAATACGATTAATATCAGTTTGTAGGATTCCTCTCTTCTCCAAAAAATTGCAATTAAAACAAAAATGACCTATAATATTTATACATGGAGAAACGAGAACCAGTTGTCTTGCGGTCTACATCAGAAAAACTGAAAGATACTTTCCCCTACCTAGATTTATCAGAGGCAGCAAATTATCTTGCGGAATTTGATCGTGGCCAAACAGATGGTATTAGTTGTTGGCGTTCCCCACTGGTTGAAAGAAAAGGCGGCTCAAAAATAGAAGGCGTTGGACTTTTTGCTACGCAAGATATCGAATCTAACGTAATAATTGCGATTAAACCCGGACACGTAGTTGGAAATCGAACTATCAAAGAAAATTCCCAAATTATACAAGGTTCTCACCAACAAATTGGTAAAAATGATTTTTTAACCGGACTAACCCCAGAAGAGGTTGATAAAAACCTCGTTGGTTATAATCATTCCTGTGATCCTAATGCTAAAATTATTATTCTCCAGCGAGTTCCACTAGCCTTTATGGTTACTAAAAAACCAATTAGGCAGGGAGAGGAAATAACGACAGATTACTCTGTCTCGCAATCCTCAAACACTCACCGATTATTCATCTGCAAATGCGGCAGCACAAACTGCCGGGAAATTATTCAACCCGGTTATGACTGGCTGGATGCAGATTTTCAAAATAGACATTTTGACGAATTCCCTTATTTTATAAGGGAAGAAATTGAGGAAATGAGTAACATGCCCCAACCTCGACTAAATGCAAAAAAAAGATTTCTATATACTCTTCAAATGGCCGATGTAATCACTTTGCTTACAAATGAACTTGCGAGAAGAGGTAGGGAGATGGATCGAATAGTTCAAGGTTATCATGGTGATGAGAAACTAGCACGAAAGTTGCTAAAACGTTTATCCAGGAAGGACACCCAAAAATATCAAGATCTATTATTAAAAAGTGCTCAATTATTTGCCCAATTATGCACTCTTGCAAATATTGAGGAAATGGGAATTGATAGAAATAATCCAGAAACTATAATAGAACACTTACCAGAACTAGTCGAGCTGGCCAAACATTTAGACACCTATTTTAATTAACCAAAAGTAAAGTAAGATTTACTCGGATTATCTTGTCATCATCAACAACTGGAGTTCCTCGGCCGTCACGATTAAAGCTTCAAGGTCAGACCTTAAAACTTCTTAAAACTTCCTTTTTTCCAAAACCCAAAAACTTTCCTCTTGCGATCCTCAAGCGGCAAACTGCTTATAAGTCCCGGCCCGTTGATACATCCTCCCTCGCAAAAAAGAATATCAACAAGTCGAATTTTCGGGTTTTTCTCAAACTCCAAAAGGGCATTTTCGCAATTTTTCCAACCAGAAACAATTCTAATTTCATCCTCGGCCAAAATATCTCTGACGCCACTGCTTTCAGTCAGTCCCCCATCTATCGGATAAATGCGAGTCGCCTGCTCAGAAATGTCAAAAGCATCACCTGACTCGGCTGCTAAATCTGGGATATTAAACTTCTCAAAAACCTCTTCAAGCTCTTTGTAAGTCAAAACTAAAATATCAAGCTGAGGATAATCCTGCGACGATTCAAGTTTCTTGGCAATGCAAGGCCCGATAAAAACCGGCCGAAAGTCGGGATATTTTTCTTTGGCAATCCTGGCAGTTGCCACCATTGGCGAATCGGCCTTCATGGCCAAAAATGGCAAGAGATTTGGGTGTTTTGTTCTCACCAATCTGACAAAACTAGGACAAGGGCTGGTGATAAATCGCGACTTGGGGTCACTTTTCAAAAGGGCAACCACCGCCTCATTTGTTTTCTTGGCACCGGCTGCCACCTCCAAAACATAGGCAAAACCCAATCTTTTTAACTTGCCAACAATTTGCGGGTATTCATAAACAACCGGAAACGAGGGCGCCAGCATAGCAACCAGCTTTGCTTTTTTGTTGAAAAGTTCAATCAGTTGGGAAACTTCACTACTCACGGCTCGTTTTTACCAATTTAATTACCCCAATCGCCAAGATTCCGCCTAAAATTGCAGTATAAAGCTGAATTATACCCATTGACCCAAGAAACATTGACGGAACTATACCCAAGTGGAAATACAAAAAAGCCGGCATATAAAGTGCTGAAGCTTTCAGTAAACTACTAACACCTATCGCAACCGTCACCCCAACTCTCCTCTCAAACGCCACAAAAGACTTCATTAAAATAGCGTTTCCAACCCAAATAAATGGCAAGAAAAAGATCAAAAAGGGCGTAAATTTACCAAAAAGTACCCCATGGGCTAAAGCTCCAAGGCTCGGCAACATAATAATCGGCAGTATATTTTTCTTGGGAAATTTAAGTGAATAGGAAATTAAAAAGCTGTTTACTAATGTTCCCGTCAACCATTGGGGACCGGCAATTACAAAAGGCAGCGAAAAAGCAACCAAAGGCAGAATTATTTCCAAGTGCAAGAGTTCGGTTCTGTCAACTGTCCTCTGTCTTACAAACATCAAAGATTGGAATCAACTATCCCTACAACCATTGTACAATAACAACCAGTATTTCTTTGCTTTTTATCTACGCAAGTTTTGCGCGGTGAGTTAAAATGTTTGCCCAGGTTAATGCTTTTTCGGCCCAAACATCATCTAACTTTTGATTATTTTTTAACTCTGAAAATTTTTGTTTAAAGATCTTAAAGGTCTTGTTAAACTTCGGGTTTTTAGAAGTCCTCTCCAGTTGCCTAAGATAATCCTCCGTCTCAACCAAGAATTGATCGACTCGCGCCGTCCTACCCTCACTTACCCATCTGGCAAGTCTTCCCAAATTTACGGCAATATTTAACGTCAGCTGCGAAGCATTCATTTTAATAATCGCCTGACTATTTCTTCAATTTTATTTCTTAAATCGGATGATAACACTTCCCTGCTTGAGTTTCCTTGGCTTGGTCTTAAATTAATCATTGAATCAAAATCAACTTCTCCTGTTTCCAAATCCAAACCGCCACCCCATAAATCTTCTTGTTTGCTGCCTTGGGTTAAAAGTTTTTTCTCTGCATCTGCATGCAAAGTCCCACCGGCCGCCAAAATATTATTTTTGATATCCACCACAAACTTTATATATCCGTCAATGTCTTTTGCAACTTTTTCAATTTCCTCCTCTGTGGCTTTTTTGGAAAGTATCAGAAACATAATTTATTATATCCTGCAAGGATACAAGAGCAAAATCTGACTTTGCGATTATATCAGCTTGTCCTGCCTGCCCGCCTATGGCGGGAGTTGCCGAAGGACGTTAGCATGAAGCACACTACGAAATCCAACCTCGTTTGCATTTCTATTGAGTTTTTTGGATTCTCTTGTGGAAAAAATATACCGGTATCCCGCAAAGAAGCAAAATAATAATCCCCACTCTTATCGCAAAGCCCGGTCCGAAATGCTCTGTTAAAAACCCAATTTGCAAACTGCCAAATGGCGCAAATCCAAAAAACACAATCGTATAAATACTCATCACTCTTCCTCTAAACCTATCTTCGACCAAACGCTGAATTGTAGCATTGATCGTAGAAAACTGAGAGACCAAACCAAAACCTGCTATAAAAAGGCAAGCCATCGCCACAGTCAGACTTGTCACATAAGTAAAAAATAATATGCTTATACAAAAAACCAGATTCCCCCCAATAATAAAAATTATCGGATCCACTTTGTTGGAAAATGCAGAAAGCAAAACTACCGCCGCAATAGCACCAAACCCTGTAGCTGCCAGTAAATACCCTAGCCCACTTGCACCTGCGCCAAATACATTTTGGACAATAAACGGCAAGATGGTTGTATATGACCCCCCAAATATTGATATCATGCCGGCAAACAAAAGTAGTGTTCTGATAGTCGGGTGGGTAAAAGCATAAGAAATGCCTTCTTTGATCGCCTTAAACGGGTGCAAGTTAGTGGGATGTATTTTTTCTTTAATCCTCATCGCAAGAAGCGCTACAATCACGGCTATATACGAAACTGCGTTGACAATAAATGTGTTGCCTGTACCGACAACAGCAATCAAAAAACCTGCAATCGACGGTCCAATAACTCTGGCTCCGTTAAAAATTCCAGAGTTCAGTGCGATTGCCGAAGGTAAATCTTCTTTCCCCACCATCTCGATAACAAAAGCTTGTCGTGCAGGACCATCAAGTGCACTAACCACTCCCAGTAAAAATGCTAAAACTATTATTTGAAAAACATTAATCAGATGCGAAATCGTCAAGATTCCCAAAATAAAAGCCAAAACCATTGCCGCGCTTTGTGTGAAAAGAAGAATCTTCCTTTTTGGAAATCGATCAACCACCGCCCCTCCCAAAAGTGAAAAAAGTAAGGTTGGCAAAGATGCCATTGCGGCAACCAGACCAAGAAAGAAAGCAGAATTAGTAAGCTCAAGAACTAACCACCCTTGGGCTACAATCTGAAGCCATGTCCCAATTTGCGAAATTAACTGACCGCCAAAATAAAGTCTGTAGTTCCTGCTCTTCAGTGCCGGGAAGACCAAAAATATTTTCTCTAAAACCATTCTAATTATTTTATCAAAGCAGGACCACCTGCCCATATGTATGAGCATTTGACTTTCTACGTTAGCTTAATCAGCCGCAATTTTGGAGTGATAAAAATCGACGCTTCTTTGAACGGCTTGCGACCAACCATCTGGCGCTAAATTATGATCAGCTCCGGGGTATGTGAAATATTCCACTTCTTTGCTTTTTTCCTTCAATTGTTTGGCCAATTGATCAGACCACTTTTGCGGTACTGACTCATCCGCCGTACCCTGATGAAGTTGAATCGGCGCATTGATCCTGTCAAAAAAATTTGTCGGCGAATAATCTTCAACGTCATAATCTTTTTCAAAATCGGAAACTACCCTACGAAGCATTTTGCCGTGATCGTTATATTCATCAGTATAATAAAGAATTGAATAAGGAAACGGTTTGGAAACCGGCGCCCAAAGAACAGTTGGATACTCCTTACCGCTAATTTCCAGAACCGAAAGAGCGATTTGTCCCCCATTGCTGTGTCCCCAAATTCCGATCTTTTGTTGATCTGCCCTCACATCACTATTCGATCCCAACGCTTGATTTAAATTGTCGATAGATTCAAGCAAAGTCAGAGCTGTTGTATAAGTCTGGAAACGCTCCTCAATTGGACTTACCGATGGATTTTCGGATTGGCCATATCCTAAAAAATCCGGCGCCAAAGTTATAAAGCCGTTTTGGGCCTGCCCGACATTGCCTGCGGCTTCAGTCGCTGGCGGGCGGGCAAAAATCTCTCCCGTATGCTGGGTACCTGTACCAGTTGTGTAGATCTCTTTGTCAACATACCCCCGAAACATCACAACCACTGGATAAGTACCTGCAGCTTTTGGAATATTGACTAAACCACTAACCTTTTTACCTTGTCCTGAGCTTGTCGAAGGACTATCAACCCAAAAATAAAATATCCGCGAAGTAAAATCAGCCTCGTCTTTCAAAACTTCCCCAAGCTCAATTTTACTGGCGGCAAATTTAGTTTTAGAAAGAACGTCATAGGTATATTTCTCAAGTGGCTTTTCTTTTTGATCGATCGGGGTTTTGGGCAAATTTATTATCTTTCCTTTTTTTAGATAACCAAAGCCAAAAATAGCCAAAATTGCCAAAACAACAATCGCTAAAACCACAAGTGGTATTTTCATAAGCCCTCCAATTATATCAATCAAAGCAGAAAATTAGCTTAGTTTTGGATCAGAAGTTTCTCCGCTGGAGAAGCACCTTCTAAGACGGCATCTAAAACTTGAACTGCTCGACTCCAGAAGAAAACCTTTCTGTCAGCCACTATTATCTTATCCATGCCTGCTCCATTTCTAATACTTCTGCTATGATCAATTGAAGTTGCGAATTCGGTCATAGCAATCTCTCTCAATTTATTCATATTAATTTTCCTAACAATTTCCCTAACAACCCATAACTCTCTTGCATCTATTGCTGAATTAGAAAACCAACATCTTTTTAAACGTTTAAACCTGCACCTAAATCTATTTGCTGCTTCCTCAATTGACTGATCAGGTTCAGGTGAAATATTTTTAGTTAAAAATTCTATAGAAAAACATGTTATCTCCTCACCCGAAATATCGGGTATTAGTGGAGCTTCATCGGGATATAGAAAACCTCCCTCCAGATCACACATAATTAAATGGCCAGAATCAATTAAAATTCTAGTCACTTTCCGTGAAAAAATGCAAGTTTTGCGAAAGTTCAAACTGAAGCTTTAGATCTGCTAGTCCTTAACTCTCTTGCAGCAGTGGTCAGGCTATCCCGGACATCGATGCTTGAGGCAGAAGTTCACGAAGCTCTCGAGAACATTGGAGTTTATTTAGTGCCTGCCTTAAAATTTGAAAAGTCCTACTGCGTTTAAGGCCAAGCTCTGTACTAATTTCCTCGACAGTTCTTTGTCTTCCGTCTTCATCACTTAGACCAAAACGCAATTTTACAGCTTCTCGTTCTTGATCAGTCAGTAACTCATCATCCAGAACTCTTAGTATAACTTCCCGTTTCCTAGCTCTTGCTACATTTGTTGGTTGAGCGTCTTGCGCATTGCCTGGAATCAAATCTTCAAACTCAGTAACTCCATAGTTAGTAATAACCAGTCGGTTGAGTGAAACAACGACACCCTGAGAAGCTTCATACGCTTCGATAAATCTTCCTCTATTTTTACCAAGGTAGTTTATCAACTCTTCACGACTGGGCTCACGTCCAAGTAGTTGAATAAGCTTCTCTCGCTCCCTACCTATTCCTCTTGACTGCCTCATAATGTCAAGAGGAATACTAAGAGACATCCATCTATTTCTATCAAGCTCTATTTGAATCTCCCTCCTTATCGGCGCATAAGCGTAAGTAGTAAATGCTTCTCCTCGCAAAGGACTATACTTTGCTACAGCTCCCATTAATCCTTCGCCAGCAGCGCCTAAAATACATTTTAGTGGCAAACCCTCATGTGGGGAATTTTTAGCCACAAAATAACTAAATCGTACATTTTCTTCAGTCATTTTTTTATGCGCCTCAAGACCTTGCTCAGCGAGAAAAACTTGATAGCAAATAATGCTCTGGAGCAGCATTTGCCTATCTTCAGCACCCACTGCTACATCACCTACTTTCTCTAGAATTTCCGAAACTGTATTTTCATAACGCTCCGTTATTTCAATCAACTTGATATCAACCCCGTCTAGCATTTTCCCATTTCGTCTTAGTCTTTTCTTACGGGTCAATAACCGATTAAACTGATCACAGAGAAAATTAGCCCTTTTATCCTCAAGCATTTGTTTAATCATCTCTCTCTGCTCCATTGTTAATAGATCTGAGTTTTGAATTTTAGCCAAAACTCTAAGGGCGAGTTGACCATGAAAGATTTTTTCAGCTAATTCTTTATGTCCAGAGGTCTCGACAGGTAGAAGCCATCTCATTTCTTGTCTAAAAAGATAAACTGGATTTAGATTCTGAGAATCAAGTTCTTCATCTCTGCTTTCAGATTGTTCACTGCTTTCCCCATTCCCCGAGTGGATTTCATTTTTCAAAACTGGCAATTCTGCAACATTTTCAGGACTCATGTATACTCCAGAGTACCTAGAGTAACCGAGAATTATACTTCTGGAACCTAAATTTGTCAACTATAAGCTATATTTTATTTTTTATTTCTTCTTTCTTCTAGGCAGGTTGGTTGAAGCTTTATTAATCGACAAAACTTTTATAAATCTAAATGCAGAAGGCGTTCTAAAACCAAGTTTCTTAAAGCTTTTCCTAAAATTCATAAATGTTGTAATGAGCAAAATATAAACCTTTTGCTTTGTGAAAATCAACCTTTTACTTTATCCAAGACTTTTGCTATTTGACAACAAAACTCCAAAACTTCTAGACTAAGATAAGAGGTCAATGAGAAAGAAAATATTCGGTTTAATAGCTAGCTTGGTTTTTGCCTTTGTCTTGACAACTTTAGTCTCCATAGCTTTTGCCCAGACGCCCACATTAACCATCGAAAGCCCCAAAAACGGCCAGGTTATAGATACTGATGAAGCTCTCGTTAAGTTTAATCTACAAAACTTTACGATCACAGACTTCAGACGCAAACTGCCCCCACAAGCCAGCCAGGGCCATCTTCATTTTTGGATTGACCAAGAAAATCCCACCGCCCAAAACGCTATTGAGCATATCTCAAAAGAACCGTATCTCATGATTGGGCTCGAGCCTAAAGAGCATATGTTAGTTGTTGAACTTGTTGGCAATGACCACTCATCCCTAAATCCACCTGTCAGAAAAGAGGTAAAATTCTCAACAACCGCCGCGGCCAGAAGTAAAACCGGAGCAGTAGAAACTGCAGCCTCTCCAACTCCGGCTACCCCAGCATCAAAAGCACTTTTTAGCCAAATTGGCAGTCCTCTTATTGTGGCAATCGCTTTAGTTGTAGTTGCTGTCCTTGGCGCAGTCTTAATCTACCTGCGCAAACAGGAACAATCAGAAGCAAGTCCACCTGTTAAAAAACCGGAAAAGCCTCTCTCCTAGTGAAATTACAGGTTATTAAAAAAGACGGCTCAAGAGAAGATTTTAACCCCGACAAAATAGCTCGAGTTGTCGCGGCTGCCGGACTCGCCACCGATCAAAGCCGCGAGCTTGCGGAAAGAATAACACAATGGTTCCAAAGTCAAAGAAAAACTCAAATCACAACTCTGGAAATTAGAAACAAGGTTATTGAGGAACTTTCAAAGGTTGATAGGTTTGCCGCCAATGCCTTCACCTGGTATGAAAAAACCAAGGATGGAGATTAGCCGATTAGCTCTCTCAGCTTCCGGGCATTTGTAATCGCAAAACCTAAAGCGTCATTGTTAAAATAAGCATAAACATCCTTTCCTTCACCCATCCACTTTCTGATCTTAGCCGCCCAAGCTTGAAGTTCTTTGTTTGAATAGTTAGAAGTGTAAAGCAGGCCTCCATGAAATCTTAGATAGACCCAGTCGGCAGTTGTTTCCTCCACACACGGCCAAACTTTTGAATGGGCAATGCATAGAGAAAAACTATAATCTCTTAAAATTGCGTAAATTTCATCACAAAACCAGCTTTGATGGCGAAACTCAAAAGCATGTCTACAAACTTTAGCAACAGAATTTCTCTCAAGAAACTTGCAGAATTCATCTAATTTCTCGACATTGGCATGCAAATTGCCGCCAAACTGCCAAAGTACAACACCTAACTTTTGCGAAAGTCCGCTGGCATTTTCAAAAAAAGACCCAACCGCTTCTTCGACATTGTTGAGTTTTTTAACATGAGTTATAAATCGACTGCCCTTGATTGCAAAAACAAAATCTTTGGGGGTCTGGCTATACCAATTTTTAAAAGTTGATTCACTCGGCAATCGATAAAACGTTACGTTTAACTCGACTGTTTGATAATTCCGGCAGTAATACTCCAACCATTTTGATACAGCGAGCCCCTTCGGATAAAAAATTCCGTCTCCCCAGTGTCTATAATTAAATCCGCTCGTACCAATAAAAACTCTAGCCATTCAAAACCAAAGTAAGTATATTAAACTTTGACAAAACTTGTCAGAAGAGAAATAAATAAAATACCCAAGAGAAAAAATAAAGCATGGGAAAAACCCTGACTCCCCCTGGATTTTTCTTGCACTTCAGGGATCAAATCACTAAGCGATAGATAAACAAAATTGGCAGTCGTCAGTGAAAGCAATATCGGTAAAAGCCCGTCGATTTTGCTCCCCAGATAAAAACCTCCAACTGCACCGACAATTGCACCCAAACCAGTCAAGGCATTAAAACCAAGAACTTTTAAGCGTTCATATCCCATGTGGATCAAAATCCCAAAATCGCCAAGTTCATGAGGAATTTCATGAACAAAAACTGCCGCCGAAGTCACAATTCCCAGAGGAAAACTGACTAAGAATGTTGAGGCGATCGAAACTCCGTCAATAAAATTATGAAGTGCATCACCAAATAAAAGAAAAGACAATGGCATCCTAAGTGTTCCCTCTCGATCTTTTTGGGGATGGCGATGATGCATACCCAATAAAACTTTTTCCACCAAGAAAAACATAGCGATAAAGATCGTAATTACCAAAAACGAATTTTTGCTTCTTTCGATCGCCTCAGGCATTGTATCTAAAAACCCAGTGGTCAGAAGTGCCCCAGCTGCAAATGAAACCATGTGGAAGGAGTATTTTTTCAAAAAATTTTTGTGGAGAAGAAAAAGAGCCACCAAAAATAGAGAGACTATGGAAGCAAGAAAAGTAGCAAGTAGTATGTACCCCAACATTGTTTTACAACTATCGACTTCTACTGTAAAGACCAATTAGTTGTGTTTGGGAAAGAATGTGGCCTTGCATCGCTTTTTCTAAATCTCCTTTATTGGCTGACTGGGGCAAATCAATTTTTTGGTCGAGTGCATAAAGTTTGAAGAAATAATGATGTGTGCCAGACGGAGGACAAGGACCACCCCAACCATTTTTCCCAAAATCATTCTTCCCCTGGGAAGCATTTTGAGGAACACTTCCTTCGGCGATTTCTTTGGCTTGAGGATCAATATTCCAAACCAGCCAATGGGTAAAAGTACCACCAGGCGCATCCGGATCGTCAACAATTAAAACCAAACTCTGGGTATCTTCCGGTATATCGACAATCACAAGTGGTGGATTTACATTTTCTCCATCACAAGTATATTTAGCCGGTATTGACTGATTATTTTCAAAAGCAGTACTTGCCAATTTCATTTTGTCCTCTCCTTGTGTAAGGTTTGGGCTAGATAATATCTCACTGCCAGATAATTGATTAGTCGGTGTTTTTTTAAATATCATAATACCACCAACTACCACAGCCAACAAAATCAGAATAATGACAATAATTACTTTCGAAAAAGAACTATTCATCTAAACCTTTCCCCACCGCCTGAGAAATGTTGCCAAATCCGTCTTTTTCAAGCAATTTGACCAAGCCTTGATTAATTTCGGAAATGACTTGCGGACCTTCGAAAATCATCCCGGTAATTAATTGGACTAAAGATGCACCTAGTTTAATTTTTCTATAAGCGTCTTCTGCACTGAATACTCCTCCAAGACCGATAATTACAAACGTACCTTTTGTTTTTTGATAAATATAACTGATCAAATCATTGGCCAGATCTTCGACTACCTTACCGCTGATTCCCCCATCCCCAGGAAGATAACTTTCGGCGATTTTTGAGTTATTACGATTTCTAGTCAAATTAGTACAAACAAAACCGCAAACCATGTGTCTTTTCGAAACTGCCAGTATCTTGTCGATCTCGTTTTTCGTCAAATCCGGCGAGAGTTTCAAAAACACCGGTTTTTTAGTCGGAATTTTGTCAATCTTTGCTAAGAGCTTTTCTAGTCGAATTGCATCGCAAAAAGGCTGCCCGCCAAAAGCATTAGGACAACTGATATTAATTGTAAAGTAGTCTCCGATTTCTCTAAATTCTTTATATGCCTTAACATAATCGTCTATACCGGATTCGACTTGAACAGTTTTTTTACTGTTTGTTTTGGCAATATTGATTCCTATTGGAATTAAAAATTTTTTATTCGCAGAAAAGCTCCGCTTATCTTTGAGTCTTTTGGCAATTTTTTGACATCCCTCATTTTTCAACCCGTAATTAACTACCAGCCCCTTGGATTTTTCCAGCCTCCAAATTCGCGGTTTTGGATTTCCACCACAAGGCTCACCGGTTATTGAACCAACTTCTACAAATCCAAAACCGACACTTGGCAGGATATCGCAAAGCTGCGCGTCCTTATCAAATCCGGCCCCCAAACCGACAGGATTTTTAAATTTAATGCCAAGTATCGTCTGCTCAAGTTTTTGATTGGAATAAGAAAAGAAAAAGGCCGTAATTTTTTGAGTTAAAATATTGCTACCCAAAAATGCCCCAAATGCCACCATCAAGTCATGAATTGTCTCCGGATCAATCCTAAAAAAAATCGGTCTGAAAACAGCTTTATATAAAAAACGGATTATTAAATTTCTGATGAAGATAAAGTATTCTTTCAAAAGCCACCTAACCTGTTTTCATTACATGGCTCTGCTCATATCGATCTTGTTCTATTTTAAAAAGCCTCATAACAAATAGCGCGGTTAAAAGAATCTTTTATCTTCTCACAAAGACCCGAATCGGTTCGCGCTAATGCTGCCTCAAGAAAACATTCATCATTATTTTCACAATTGGTTATATTTCCCGATTTTGATTTCTCTGAATGAGAAATACAGGAATTTATCCATTTTTCGTTAGGTAATTTTTCGCATATAACAGGATTTTTTACTGCAGCAACTCTATCGTAGCAAATGTATCTCAAGTTGGAATTACCAATATTTTCACAGATGGTTTCATCTTTTTTAATTTGTGCTACAGAGTAATAACACGCCGATGCCCACATGTTTTTATTGCTCTCTCCACTGGTAGAACCTATTTTTCCGCAAATAGCCTCATCTTTTGTGAGTTTCGCTATATCAGAATAACACTTCCAGTACTCCACCATTTTGCCACAAACCATTGGATCTTTTTTATTTCTAGCAAACTCTAAATAACAAGTATCTTTTCTTCCGCTTGCGGCACTACAGAAAAAATCATTATTTGTAGTAATGGCAATTTTAGTAAAAATCTTGGCTATTTGATCGCCCCAAAAAACGTTTAATATAAAACAAGAAATAATTAAAATTATAAAAACAATAAATAACTGAATTGGCAAATTCCTTCTTTTTCTAAATTCTAGAAAAAAGTGAATTAAAATTATTAGTATCCCGGGCAGAAATAATACTATAAGGATTAAATAAAGAAAGAAAAAAGTACCAACCGGTTCGCATGTTGGGTAATGACAGGGTCGAGTTATACCCCAGATCGTCAGTCCAATCGCAAGAACTATCAAAAATAAAGCTATTCTGAATACCCAACTTTTACCTAGTTTTTTTTCGGGGAACTCCAAATTGTTATTTTTTTCTGCCATCTTTCCTCATTATACCGTCTTCCCTGCAAAACAAAACCTCAAGATAATATTCTAAAAAAATCGGCTTGAAAATAAATTTGTAGAAAACGCGGTTGATCAGATTTCTTAAGCGGATGAAAACTTCTCTCATACCCTTAGACCCACAGTCTTGAGTTTATCGAAAGGCGAGGATCGCAAGGAAGTTGACCCGAAGGAAAACTTCCTTATCTCACTGTAGGTAATCCATCTGCACTCCATTGAGCAATTCCTCCTACCATACCATAAACTTCTTTAAATCCAAGTCCCTTCATAATATCCAGAACTTTTTTACTCCGACCGCCGGTTTGGCAATAAACCAGATAAATATTATTTTTATCAAGCTTTTCAAGTTCCTCGCCAAAAGCTGAAGATTGATAGTTTAGATTAGTTACTTCTGCCAGATGACCACTCGCAAATTCCCCGGGCGTTCGCACATCAATAATCGTAAAATTACCACTATCTTTATGATTTTTAATTAAAGTGTCGGCTTCTTGCGGACTAATCTCTTTAACTTGCGCCGTCTGGGTTTTTAAGCCCAAAGTTTTATTTTGCCTGCTTAAGTACCAGCCTCCCGATAAAACAGATATCAATATTAAACTTGAAAGTATCAGTATGTTTACTTTAGTCAGTTTCATTTTTATTTACTTATTTTAATCTCTTTAAGATTTAATTCAAAGAATTCATTTCCAAGAGGTTATTTCTCTTATCTTCACTATCTGTTATAACTATTTTTTGTAGACCAGACGTCCTTCGACTTTGCGGGAAATATTTTGGTGGTTTCGCAGGTATTCTTCCAAAACCCCTTGGGCGGATGTAGAAACGGTCTTCGCCTCACCTGACTGTCGGAGCTCTTCTTGAGTGATACCAAGATATTCGGCACTGTTATTAAAGTGAAACCCCTGAAGACAAATTTTGTAAAACTGTTTATCCTTAACTGGAACGCCTTTAAACGTCAGGGACTCTAGTTTTTTAGTCGCATCATTATAAACAGCCTGGATACCACCGCTAACCTGATAGCACTCGCCCTCACCATCACGATTCTCTGATCGCATGATGTGCTCAAAGATTTTTTTCAGTTGGGCACCAGTTATCGAAAATCTTGTCAAGCTGTCATCGTAAGGAAAACAGGCCATCAAATCGCCAAGCGTCACCATCGGCCCTAGCTCTTTAACTCGGATCGAACCGGCACCGACAAACATCACATCACACTCGGCTATTTCAGCAAACGCATCGGCGATCAAGTTGCCTAAAGAGGTCTCAATTTCTCGCTTTGGGTGCGTAAGTTTTTCCGCAAATTTACAGATGATCGTACTGTATTTGCGGTCGACAACTTTTTTGTAGGACGCGATGTAATCGGTCAAGGCTTTGTCCGGCTTGGCCAGTTTATTATTTATAGGGATAAGTCGCCATTTATAATCAACAATACTATTGGTATCATCATCCACAACAATATCAAATCGCCCCACTTGATTTGTTCCTACACCCGCCTGTGCGATTAGAATATTATTCACTTTTGCAGGCTTATCCAATATCGTATGGGAATGTCCGCCGATAATCATATCCACTCCCCACTCCGGTTTGAGCATTTTGGCAAGTTGCACGTCGGAATCAAAACCAATGTGGGTAAGCAAAATCGTCAAATCAATATCATCATTTTTGTAAGCATTGGTGATTTTGCCTACTTCTTCGCTGGCTTCCTCCAGCGTCACAAAACTGCCAATCAGCTTGTCTTGGGCAATTGAATCCATCACTTTTTCGGTGATAATACCGGTGAAAAGAATGTCAAAACCAGCCTTGTTGATGATGAGATAAAAACGCATAATCCGTTTGTAATATTTTTTGATATATAAATTGGCATTGACGATTGGGAAATTAGCCATCTTTTCCAAAAACAAAAGATGAGGCAGGCCATAATCAAACTCATGATTGCCCAAAGCCGCCACATCAGGAGCCAAATAATTAGTGATCTCTATCGTCGAGATGCCTTTGTATTCTGAATCAATTAGCGAACCTTGAACCATATCACCGGAAATAACGTATAAGACATTTTCTTCCTCCTTGCGCACTTTGTTGATGTAACCGGACAAAAGCGCCAGCCCACCAATCAGCTCGCCTTTTTGGCCTTGCACCTCGGCCAGAAAATCGCCATGCATGTCATTGGAATGCAAAATTGTAAATTTTTTAGTGTTCAAGATTATTTATCTCCTCTTTTTAGTCAATTCTTCGACTTCTTTTTTACCTTCTTCTAACTCTACCGCTTGCTGCCCGTCTTCTCTCAACAATAAAGCCTGGAATTCTCCCACATGCGTTTTTTCTTCTTTGGCAATGTCGAAAAGAATTTTTTTAAGATCCGTATTTTGGGTGTAAGCAGCCATCTGTTCATAAAGACTAATGGCATCCAGTTCAGCGATTATACCAACTCTCAAAATTTCTCGATCCAGGTCTTTTTTACTTACTTTTTCAAGATTTATCGGTATCTGCGACATCATCTTTCTTCACCTCCTTCTTGTTAAATTTCTTTAAATATTCTTTTATTGTCTTTTTTGTATAAGGCTCTGTCGGAAGGTCCAATGCTTGTTGGGGCCAAACCCAAATATGTTCTTGCGCCTCAGAGTTTAACTTAACTTTGCTTGAATTTGTTTTGCAGACGAAATCTAAAAATATGAAATGTTTTTTCTTCCAAAAAGCCTTATCAAAAATGAATTCCTGAAACCAAAGAAATCTAATATCATAAATATCTAATCCTGTTTCCTCTTTTATTTCTCTCTTAAGAGCATCATCAATTTTTTCTCCTAATTCGATATGCCCTCCAGGAAGAACATAGTTGTTTCTCCATTTGTGTGATTTCATCAAAAAGAGTTTACCTTGTCGATTGAAGATTAATGCACCTGCTGTCGGTTCTGGAAAATTCTGAGACACAAGATTCTATCCTTTTACAAATTTTATCACTTTACTATTTTTCTTGAGGAAATGAAAACCTTTAGAGTCTATCGTAGCGTGATATTCACGTACTTTGAAGTACCATCATCAAGAGCAATTCTAAGTTGCCAGGTTCCTCTTGATAACTGTCTGGTTGCCATGAAGAAATCATACTCACGAAGTCTTGGGTCATATATAAATGTATTACCTGGAAAGATCCTGGGTAGCACCGAATCCGCTTCTATTTCAGTTCCGACTTTACCGTTTGTCACTTTGGCAAGATAAAGTTTGGCAACCGCATTTGAAATGTTATTGCCATTGGAGTCCTTCAATCGAAACCTCACGGGAATTATCCAGCCTAATCCAAAAACACTGCTTCCATTTTCTCTAATCGGCCAAAGAACACCACCATAAGAATAGCCAACATTGTAAGAAAGGGCTTGAGTATTCTGATTACCGGCATTGTCTGTGGCTATCACGTTGAAGGTTTTTTTACCCACACTAGCCGTATCGATCTTTTGACCGCTGGCAACTGTGCCAGATGCGGAAGCAATTCCCGAAACAGAATCAGTGGCTGTCCAATCAGCAAAAACACTTTGGTTCAACAAATACGCTGCCCCTTCAGTTGGAGTGTTCAGTGTTATTTTGGGTGATGTTTTGTCGATGTTAATTCCAGAAACACTAACACTGGCACTGTTCCCGGCTTTGTCTGTGGCGGTCCCACTTACAGACTGATTAGTACCTTCGGTAGAAAGAATTACATCCGATGTTAATGTATCAAGACCAGATACACTATCAGAAGCGGTGAAATGTATCGTTACATCATTTTTATACCAGCCGTTTGCGTTTGGCGAGGTTGTTGCAACACCTGTAATAGTCGGGAATGTCTTGTCGATCTTAACTGGTTGAGTTTTTGCTAACTCGACATTACCCGCACTATCTGTGGAGCGGTAATAGATAGTGGTCGAGCCCTCATTGCTGACCGTAACCGGAGCTGTATAGGTATTCCAACTTGCCCCATCAAAACCATACTCTGTCGAAGAAACTGTTCCACCACCCCCACAAGTACCACCAGTATCAGTTGCATTAAGCGTCACTACAACATTGGAAATATACCAACCATTATTTCCCAAAGTGCCAGAAAGATTGGCGGTTGTAACTGGGGGAGTAGTGTCAGGAGTCGAACCTGATCCTATCGGACAAACATGGGGCAAGTAATCTGTTCCCCCGCTAAAATTGAAGGGATCCACGAACCCATCATTATTGGAGTCTGGGCTTGTCCAATTACTCCAGTAGTTGCCGCCAGTGGGAGCAGCCAAGTTGTAAACGTTCACGGCGCTCGAAATATCGTAAGCTTGAATGTAGTTGCCAATAAAGTTGTTGTTGTAAATCTGATTAGAATTAGAATGGTTTGTAAGATAGATTCCATAACCGCTGTTATTTGAAACAGTATTATTAATTATCAAATTGTTATTACTGAAATCTAAAATGTAAACTCCATACAAACCATTAGAAATCGTGTTACCCATAACAGTATTATTATTTGCATTTGAAGCAAGAGCAATGCCCCAACCGCTATTATTTGAAACAGTATTATTTTTAAGAGTACTAGAGTTGGAATTAGAAAGGTAAATCCCTATCTGATTTTCGGAGAGGCTATTGTCAAGTATGTTATGGTTACTGGGCAGGTTATTGTTACTGGAATTGTACACAGTAATTCCAGAAGCAAAATTCTTTACTTTTAGATTTTTAATAGTAACACCGGTTTTACCATCAAAAAATATTCCAAATCCGCTGCCAGTCCCCGTCAAAGTATTTCCATTACCGTCTAAAATTATACCATCGCTCTCTATATAAATAGTGACTCCACTTAAGGGCATTGAGAGAGTACATTTATGTTCGGTCACATTCCAAGTCCCAATCGGGTCATGACAATCACCTCCGGATGGATCACTAATGTGGATATCCACAAGTTGTGCTTTAACTACACCAAAACTACTGGAGAGAAGAAATAGAAATAATGTGGTAAAAAAGATTACTAGTTTTTTCACAGATGGGCAAATTACTGTAGAGTTTTTACCACTACCGAAACCGGCTGTCATAAGCAAGAAGTTTTTTCTTTTTAGCAGTTATAGTAAGATAAGAGTTCACTGATGAAAAAAATCAGTCCAGTCATTTACAATTTACTCTCCAAAAAAGGAAAGGAAATATTTCTCCCCAAAAACGCAGTCTTATCGCAAGCTCAAGAAGCAAAAGGCACCAAGATTAATGCGACCATTGGAGAAGCGACTGAAGATAATGGCACACCGATGAGATTGCCTTCAATAGCCAAAAACATTCTTTTGAGTCCCCAAAACGTATTTCCCTACGCCCCCGCTTTTGGAAAACCCCAGTTAAGAGAAATTTGGCAAAAAAAGATTTACCAAAAAAACCCATCACTTTCGGCCAAAATAAGTCTTCCTGTTGTAACCAGCGGCATTACCCACTCACTAAGTACAGTCGGCTATCTATTTGTCAACCCCGGTGATCAAATAATCTTAACCGATAAATATTGGGACAATTACAGTTTGACTTTTGAGACTCTCTTTGGCGCAACTCTGGCTACTTTTAACACATTCAAAGCCGGTGGTTTTGATACTGAAAGTTTTAAGGAAAAATTGGAACAAAGACATGGCAAAAAGATTGTCCTTCTTAATTTCCCTAACAATCCAACCGGCTATACTCCGACAAACGAAGAAGTTAAAAGGATCGTTGATATCTTAAAAATCCAAGCGCAAAAGGGAGACAAAATTCTGGTAATTTGTGATGACGCCTATTTTGGTTTGGTCTATAAGAAGGATATCTATAAAGAATCTATCTTTGCTCCTCTGGCAAATCTACATAAAAATATTCTGGCAATAAAGTTGGACGGAGCAACAAAGGAATACTATGCTTGGGGATTGCGAGTCGGATTTGTAACTTACGCCTCCAAAGGAACAACCGAGAAAACTTGTCAGTCCCTCGAGGACAAAACTGCAGCGGTTGTTAGGGCAATACTTTCCAACGCTTCACATCTATCCCAAAGTCTGCTCCTTGAGGCACTTACTTCCCCGACTTACAAATCAGAGAAAAAGAAATGTTATCAATTATTAAAAGTTCGATTTGACAGAGTTGAAGAGGTACTAAAAGATAAAAAATACTCCGAATTTTTCTCTCCTCTACCTCACAATTCGGGTTATTTCATGTGCATCCAGTTAAAACAAGGGTTGGACGCCCAAAAGCTAAGACGCAAATTATTAAAGAATTACAGCACTGGAGTCATTGCTACTCAAAACTTGCTGCGTCTTGCCTTCTCCAGCGTCCCCGAGAAACAAATCAAACAACTATTTGAAAACATTTACCAAGTTTGCAAAAAAGAAGCAAGAACTTAAACGAATTTCGACCTGATCCAACTCCCAAGATAATGTGTTATTACCACCACCAACAAGGCTATTACTAGATGTTCTCCTATCACTTTCCATGAATTTACTCTTTGTTGTCTTGCCAGACTAAAACTAAAAACTCCAAGAAGCACTAAACCCCAAATTACACTTATCACAACAGCAGTTGAAAGACCAAATATCAATACCGGAATAAGAAATGTTAAAGCAACTAAGAATTTAGATAAGAAAGTTGCAAAAGTCGACTCCCAGATTTCCTTGAGCGAATGTTTATTTTCCGATTCTTCGGAAATGTGAATACCTAAAGCATCCGAAAATGCATCCGCAATTGCAATTGTCAAAATCCCGCCGATAACCGCCAGTTTAGAATGAGTACCAGAATATAAACCAACCATTAGTCCCAATGTCGTAATAATTCCGGAAGTTAAACCAAAACTAAATCCGACTTTTAATGAATGACTCATTTATTCTTGTTTTTCCCAGACCAATTCAGAAAGTAAACGGCGAGTTTTTAAAGGTGGTTTTTCATCTGGATAGCCAATTGGCAAAAGAACAACTGGTTTTAAATCGTTTGGACTTTCAATCACCTCACTTACCTGCTCCTCATCAAAAGCTCCAACCCAGCAAGAGCCTAAACCCAGACTAGTTGCCGCAAGTTGAGCATAAGAACTGGCAATAGTTGCATCCTGAAGACTGTAGAGTTTTTCTCCTCTCTGACCATATTTTTGGGATGATTGGGAAGGCTCAGCAAGAAAAACCAAAATCACTGGCGCTTCAGCTAAAAATTCTTGATCTGCTGCTTCAGCAATTTCTTGTCGGACCTTTTGACCCTTCACTACGCAAATTTTATAAGCTTGCAAATTACCAGCTGAAGGTGCCGATCTAGCTGCTTCCAAAATTTTCTTAATTTTTTCTGGATCAACCTTTTTTTCTTGAAAAGCTCGGATTGAATGGCGGTTCTTGGCAAGTTCAAAGAAATTCACAATTTTAAATTTTAGCACAAATAAGAAAACACCCTATGGCGCTTTGCGGATTGAGGCACCAAAATTTCTTTCCTAGAAAGTTTCACACTTTTACTCTACCAACTTTTTGCTTGGGAGGCAATTAGATTCCTTTTCTTATCGAAAAAGCGGCGAGGAGAATCATAAGAAGAGCAAAAGCGATTAGAATATAAATATCAAAACTAACACTAGCCAAGTCTTTTCCTTTTATCATAATATCCCGCAGAGCATTGTTGGCATAAGTAAGCGGCATGGCATAAGATAACCATCGCAGAACCGCTGGCATTGATTTTATCGGAAAGAGCAACCCCGAAAGAAGTACTTGAGGGGCAAGAACTAAAGGAATAAATTGAACCACCTGAAGTTCATTTTTGGCAAAAGCGGAAAGAAAAATCCCAAGATTCACAGAGCCTACAACCAAAATTAGCTCAATTAGAAAAACAAACCAGATGCTCCCGAGGAAATGAACACCGAGAATATATATTGTGTAAAGCAAAACGATCAGTGATTGAATCAGGGCAAAAACTAAAAAGCCAAGAAAATAACCGACAACAAGTTCAGCATTGTTGACTGGAGAAGCAAAAATCCGCTCGAAAGTCCCTTGGCTTCTTTCCCGTAAGAAAGATACGCTTGTTAAGAGAAAGACAAAAAAGAAAGCGAAAAAGGCGATAAAAACCGGCGCAAAATAATCCAGTGAATTAAATTTTTCCCCGCCATAAAGAAAATTAACCTTTATCTCTGCTCCCTTCTGACTAGTAAACAGGTTTGTTAGATTTTGGTTGATTAACCCTAATACTTGTTGTGAAGCATTTGGATCGGATCCTTCTAATTGAATGGTCAACTTTGGAGTTTTTTTATTCAAAATATCGCTGCTAAAGTTTTTATCCAGTAAGACGTATGCATCTAAAGAGCCGTTTTTCAAATCACTGCCGGCATCTTCAAGATTTTTAATTTGCCAAACAAAATTATCAGTATTTTTTAAGGAGTCTTCAATTTTTTGGGAAAGTTTCTGATTTCCAACAGGAGTAACCACGGCAACGTCTTGGTTTACAAAACCTACCTCAAAAGCCCTAGTAGTTTTAAACAGTGCCCCAAGGATAGAAAGTAGGACCAAGGGAACGATAAAGATAAGGCCAAGTGTCCTTCGATCGTGAATGAATTGTCGAATAATTCTTTTAGCAACCGCCAATATTCTTTTGATGCTCATGTACCCTCCAGTGCCAAAAAGGCTTCTTCTAAGTTTTTTGTGCCAGTTTCCAATAATAGTTTTTCGATTTTTCCTTGAGCGAGGAGCCTTCCATCACGCAGTAGCGCTAATTCATCGCAGCGGCCAGCCTCTTCCATCACATGGGTGGATAAAACGATGGTTGTTCCTTCATTGTTAAGAGTTTTAAAGTAATCCCAAAACTCAATCCGCAGCGAAGGATCAATACCAACAGTAGGTTCATCCAAGAAAACCAGCTCAGGATTATGAACCAAACTGACGGCCAAAGAAACTCTTTGCCTCATTCCGCCACTTAAAGTTGAAACTGGAGAATTTTCTTTCCCTTGTAATTTAACTAAGGAAATTAACTCGCCAATTCTTTTTCGCTTTTCTTTTCCAGAAAGACCATAGATAGTCGCGAAAAAATCTAAATTTTCTGCTACCGTAAGATCTTGATAGAGAGCGGGGCTTTGAGTCATGTAACCAATCTTGGCCGCCCGCTCACTCCAATGCAAAGATGGGTTGATAACCATTACTCTGCCCAAGTCAGGTTTTAAGATTCCGACCAAAATTCGAATTAAAGTTGTTTTTCCTGAACCATTTGGGCCGAGTAAGCCGAAGGTAATTCCCTCTTTTACTTGGAGATTAAATTCGACTAGTGCGTGGATATCCGGGGGAAATCTCTTATTTAAACCCTCGACCTCAATAATAGTTTCCATCAGTCTTTAATAATATAACCGTTTTAACGAAAAAGTAAACCAGAGGTCGGAGGCAATTTAATTTAAGGAGGCTAAAAAGTTTGGTCTTTGGCGATTTGCGGATTAAGAGGTTTTTCGCAGTTTGATCAATAAAAATTTAACTATCAGCCATAAAAGCAGGAGAGCAATAAAGTAAAAGATAAAATCAAATATCGCAGGTATCCACTCCAACCTATGAGGACTAAAAATAAAAGGCGAAGGCCAACCAGAGCCGATAACACAAATCGACGTCAGATCTCCACCCTGACATTCATTATAAAGTGTGCTCAACCACGTGACCCAAAACCGCCAGAACAAAAATCACCAAAATTTCTTTCCAAGAAAATTTCATCACACTTTAACTCTACCAAGTTTTCCCATAGAGGACAAAATTGATTTCACAAAGTTATATAATATCCTCGGTGAAACTGGCTCTTCTTTGGGAAAAGCTATCAAATAACGCCATTCGCTGCCAACTCTGCAACCATTTCTGTTATATCCAAAATGGTTCAATTGGCGCCTGCGGTGTCAGACAAAACAAAGACGGCAAACTTTATTCTTTGGTCTGGGACAAATTAGTTGCTGTCAATATCGATCCTGTCGAGAAAAAACCGCTTTATCATTTCTTACCTGGCAGTCAAATTTTTTCAATCGCCACAGTTGGCTGTAACTTCCGCTGTCTTTTTTGCCAAAATTTTGATATCTCCCAAGACCCCAAACCACCTCAAAGGAAAGTCTATGGAGAAAATTGGACACCCAAACAGGTTGTTGAACAAGCCTTAAAATCTGGCTGTCGATCAATTGCCTACACCTACACTGAACCGACAATCTTTTTTGAATTCGCTCTCGACACCGCAAAATTAGCCAAAAAAAGGGGATTAAAAAACGTTTTTGTCTCAAATGGCTACATGTCAACCGAGGCTGCCAAAATGATCGCTCCCTACTCAAATGCCATCAACATTGACCTTAAGTCTTTTAATCCTGAGTTTTACCGTCGAATTTCTGGCGGCCAACTCGAGCCAGTTTTGGAAAATATCAAACTTTTTTACAAATCCAAAATTTTAGTTGAACTAACAACTTTGATCATTCCCGACCATAATGATTCAAATGAAGAACTTAGCCAAATTGCCCAGTTTATCGCCTCAATCAATCCTAAAATCCCTTGGCATATTTCCCGTTTCCACCCGATGTATAAAATGAGTGATTTGTCACCTACTCCAACCAAAACTTTAAAAAAGGCTTATCAAATTGGCAAAAAAGTCGGACTTTCCTATATCTATGTCTGGGCGCCTCCACAAGCAAATGAGGAATTTTTTGAAATCGGCGACACTTTCTGCCCAAAATGTCAAAAAATAGTTATTGATCGCAAATCATGGATACCGACTCTAGTCAATGTTGACGAAAAAGGCAGATGTAAAAATTGTAAGGAGGATTTAAATTTAGTTCTAAATTAAATTTGGGGTGAAGTTATGTTAGTTTTTGCTGCAATCACACCACATCCACCAATAATTTTGCCCCAAATCGGTGGCTCAGACTTAGCAAAAGTCAAAAAAACAGTCATGGCAATGAAGAAACTTTCAAAAATCTTTGAAAAATCAAGACCAGAGAAAGTTCTCATTATTTCTCCTCATCCCTCGCCAGAACACGGTGCTCAAGTACCTCTTTATTACCTAATGAAAAATCATAAATCTTTACCAGTTGAGGAATTATCAATTACCTTTGATTCAAATCGTAATCATTACCAATGGGGTCAAAAAGAAGGCAAAAAGATCAAAGAAAATCCCAAAAGAACAGCTTTTGTTGCCTCTGGTGATCTTTCTCATTGTCTCAAAGCCGATGGACCCTATGGATTTAATCCAGCCGGTCCGTTGTTTGACAAAAAATTAATTGAATTGATTAAAAAGAAAGATATCAAAGGGATTTTAGATCTTGATCCAAATCTTATCGAAAATGCCGCCGAATGCGGCCTGCGCTCAATTTGCTTTCTTTTTGGCATTTTGGAGGAACAAAAATTCAAACCGGAAATTCTCTCTTATGAAGGCCCTTTTGGAGTCGGTTATTTAGTAGCCAATTTTAAGATTTATTGAGTCTTTTAATTGCTTTGTCCTTTTCGACTGGACTAATTTTGCTTTTGATAACCGCTTGTTTTAAAATTTCGATCGTCTGGTCATAAGTCGGTCGATCTACCGGATATGGCGTGGCGTCTTTGCCGCCATGGGCAAAGCTGTAGCGGGCAGGATCTTCATACGAAGGTTTGGCACCATAAATAATCTCTGCAACCAAAGCCAGTGCCCGAATCGTTTTTGGTCCAACGCCTTCAGTCGCCAAAAGCTGTTCGTAATTTTTGGGTTTTTCCAGAGTTAACTTAGCCAAAATCTTCTCCAGATATTTGCTTTTGGAAAAATCCTCACTGGTCACCGAATGATGACTAAATTCCAAATCAGCAAGCTCTAAAAGTGTCAGCATTTCTTCTCCCCTTTTAAGCGCAATCATTCTGGAAAGTTGCGTGGCATGTTTGCGCAAAATCTGTATGTCTCGCATTAGCGAGATATAATTTGATGATGCCAACTTGGTACTGACATCTCTTGTCTTGCCACTTTTCTTGGCCGTCATATTAAGGGTTGATTGACCCAGTGTTTGGGAAATAATCCCACTGTGAGGTTCGCAAACCAGATCATCGATATTTTCGCTATACCAATGATAGCGCCTAGCCGTTTGATTTTGGGTATTCATCCCTTGCTGAACTACTGTCCAGGAACCACCCCTGGAAAAGAAAAAGCTATGATGATAAATTTGAAAATTGTCCTGAACCAAACTACTATCGACTTTGGCCGACATTTTGGAATTGTAAACAAGATTGTTAACATGAGCCTCCGGTAAACTCAACCTTTCTCCCCAACTCACAATTTCATCCGGCGTCTTGCGTGAAGTTTTTCCTTTACCGCCGCAAATAAAAATCCCCAAATCTTTTTCCTGACCGCGAATTGCTTCTTTCAAGGCAGCTGTCAAGATTGTCGTCAATCCCGAAGCATTCCAGTCAAAAGCCAAAACCGTTCCCAAAGACTGAAACCAAACCGGATCCGCAATCCGCTTGATAAACTCTTCCGATCCATATTCATCTACTAAAACTTGAGTCATTTCGCGCCCAAGTTTTACCATACGCTCAAAAAGCCACCGCGGACACTTACCCCAATCCAGTGTAAATGTAGCTATCCCTCTTCTCATAACTTATAACTTGTAACTTATAACTTCATACCTATTCTATCACTAAAATCCAAACAAAACACGAAGGTACTATAACCCCAAAGTAATATGACTTGTTTCACTCATTCTTCCAGTGATAATATCTACCCCAAATGATCAAAATAACTGCAGAAGTTAAACAACTAATTGAAGAAAATCCCGTCGCTTTTGCAACAGTCGATGATAAAGGCAAGCCCAATGTAAATGCGGTTTCTTGCGTAAAGGTGGTTGCAAAAAATAATGTTTTGATCACCGACAATTATATGAAACAGACAAGAGAAAATCTCAAAAATAATAAAGATGTTTGTCTTGCTGTTTGGGATAAAAAATGGAATGGTTATAAATTAATTGGTAGAGCCAAATATTTTAAAGAGGGTAAATGGAAAAAATTTGTCCAAAGTTTACCAGAAAATAAAAATTTACCAGCCAAAGGGGCAATTTTGGTTTCAATCTCAAAATTGATAAAACTAAAATAGTCTGTTGAGGCTTTTATCTTTTGACTACATTCCCGCTACTATCCAAGCATTCAGGCACCATTTCTTTGGGGAAATTGTAAGGAGCAATTTGGCTGCAGGTTGGCTGTGATTGTCCGTCATAAACTATAATCCACGTCTCCCCGACTTTGGCTGCCAGAAAATATCCGCCACCGATATCGTTTTTATCTTTGACAGTACCTTTTGCGTGCTGGCCAGTATTTTGAGAAATACTCACCTGGATATTTTCCTGACTAATACCAGTTTTGGCAACAAGTGCTGCCCGGATTGCCGAAAAATCATCGGGCGAGGGTTTTGGACTCGCAGATGGAGAAACTAAAGTTGATGCTACCGGCGATGCCAAAGGCGAAGCAGACGTGGTTGGTGCAGGCGTTGGTGCAGGTTGAACAGAAAAACGCTTACCGAGATAAAATCCACCAGCAATCAACACACCAATTACCAAAACCACAAGAACCACTTTCCCAAAAATCGAAAAATACTTATCCATTAAAATTCCGCTGCGGTCTTATTTTATCTTTTTGTTTAGCCATGTGCAATTCTTGAGGCCTTGAGATTGACTATAGTGATACAATTGGAGCACGGCAATTTATGAATAGATATCTGGTGCCAGCAGTTATTGTCATCATTGCTACCCTCGGTTTTTTTGGAGTTTATATTCTTTACCAAAATATTTCCCAACGACAAACTATTACTACAGGCGAATCTTCGCCAACATCAACTCCGCTCGAAGGATTCTCAACCATTCAAAGCTCCCCTCCCGCAACCCAACCAGAATCTGGTAGTGATACTCTAGATACCGGCAATGTCGCAATTATTCTAATTGAACCTTATGACCAGACGAAAATTTCTTCGCCTGTTAAAATCTCCGGATTTGTCAATGTTACCGAAAGTCCTATTACTCTCAATATCAAAGATGCTAATGGCAAAATCTTAGGAATGGGCTCGCCAGAAAGTTGTCAGGATCAAAATGGTTGTTTCTTTGAAACAGAAGTCAGTTTCCAAAAACCAGAAACTGCCACCGGCACTGTTGAAGCAACCACAACCTCATCAAACGATCAAAAGGGGGAAATTCTCCAAACTGTAGCAGTGAATTTTTAATAGATTCCCACGGCCTAAAGACCGTGGCTCTCTCTTCCTCACTCAAGATTCGCTTCATCCCTGGCATGAATGCCAGGGTTTTTTCGCTCGGAATAAGAATTCAAGCGGCGATTACCTATCTCTTTTTAATCTTCCATTTCGGTCCGTCTGGTGTATCTTCGACATAAACCCCCATTTTCTGCAGGTCTTTTCTCAACTTATCGGATTCTTCAAATTCGCCCTCAGCCCTAAGTTTTTCTCGCTCATCAATTAACTCCTGTGCACCCTTCGGTAGTTTTGCTCCTTCTATCTTGTCAAGACCAAGTCCCAGAACTTTATCCACCTCCAGCAACGTCGACAGTTTAACATCATCTTTCATACCAGATCGCAGTAAATACCAGACAAGTCCTAAAGCAACTGGCATATTAAGATCATTATTAATTGCCGATCGAAACTTATTTAAGAAATCGACCGATGGAGACATTTTTGTAGACAATTTGAAATTTGAAATTTGAAATTTGAAATTTTCTAATGCGTTTTGAGCAGATTCCAGGGACTTCCAAGTAAAATTAAGTTTTGATCTGTAATGGGCAGTCAAAAATAGATAGCGAAGAGCTAAGGGGTCAATGCCCTTTTTGATAACATCTGACAATGTAAAAATATTACCAAGACTCTTGGCCATCTTCTTCCTCTCAACTAAAAGATGTTCACCCTCCAGCCAAAAGTTAACAAACTTTTTGCCTGTTGCCGCTTCTGATTGAGCGATTTCATTTTCGTGATGAGGAAACAAAAGATCAACTCCACCCGTATGAATGTCAATGGTCCGAAATCTTTCAAGATTTCGCCCTGAGCTTGCTTGCAGTGAGCTTGTCGAATCTGCCGAAGGGTCCCCCAAATATTCTTGTGCCATCGCACTGCATTCGATATGCCATCCAGGCCTACCTTTGCCAAATGGCGCATCCCAACTCGGCTCCTCACCCTTAGTGAACTTCCAAAGCGCAAAATCTGCCGGTTGATCTTTATCATACTGATCTTGCGCTACCCTTGCCCCGACTTTGATTTTTCTGGTAGATAAATTAGAAAGCTTCCCATAATTTTTGAATTTATCGATCGCAAAATAAACTCCATCATCGCTTTTGTATGCAAACCCCTTATCAACAAGCAGTTCAATAGTTTGAACTATTGAACTAATGTGATCTGTTGCTCGTGGGTAGATGTCAGCTTTGAGGATATTGAGCTTGTCTAAATCCTCAAAAAAAACCTTTTCATATTTTTGGGCAAGTTCCCTAATACCAATACCCTGTTCCCTAGACGCTATAATGATTTTGTCATCAATATCCGTAATATTCATTACGTGTTTAACCTTATAACCATTAAATTCCAAAACCCGCTTTAGAATATCTTCGAAAATAAAAGTCCGCCAGTTGCCGATATGAACATAGTCATAAACCGTCGGCCCACAAGTATACAGTCCAACTGTTTGACTATTCGGCTTAAATTCTTCGATTTTTTTAGAAATGAAATTGTAGATTTTTAATGGCATTTAGTTATTTTATGCTCAAATGGTAGTAATGTAAGAATTCTATAATTTTCTTTCTCTATTTTAAATTTTTAGCAACTCCTTTACTAGTTTGCAAAGAAGAGAACCTTATAGTTTGCTCAATTATGGTATAATTTCGAGACTGAATTAAGTAGAAAAAGACCAACCGACTATACTATAATGAAAGGTGAAAGAACCCAATCTGAGAAAGTGACTGACCCAAAATACTATTTTTCTGTGGTTTTTGAAAAAACCCCTTATGGTTACGCTGTCAGGGTTGTTGGATTCGACAATATTTTAACGTCGGGAGAAAATTTGGAAGATGCAGAAAAAAATGCCAAAGAAGCCATTTCTGCTCATATCGGCTCAATGAATAAAGAAGAACTCTCCCTTTACCTCCCGCCGCCCGCAGATGTAACCGTTAAGGTTTTGGAAATTGTTCAAGGCTAAAAAGTTTGAATTGAGTGATTAATGGATTAACAGTCGAAAGACAAAGAACAGTCGAAATTCCAAGGCGGGGCAATCAAATCTGTGAACTCCTAGATAGAACTCCCTTCTTACAAGCTCGCCAAACAGGTGATCATCGTACATATAAACACTCCCAAACTGGGGAAATTGTTACAATTTTAAATAAAAGAAAAGACTTAAGAGATACTAACCCAAAAGTTTATTTCAGAGTTGTCAAAACATTGAAGCGCTGGGGAGTTTCCGGGAATTAACATTAGTTCTAAGTTACTATTCCGCTCCGTAATTCTTTATTTCCGCTTTGGCCCTTTCGACCATCGGATTAACTTCTTGACTTCGTTTAACCTGTATCACCTCTTGTTTTTCCTTCTTCGTTTGCTCAATTTGGGCTTGCTGCTGTTCGGCCAACTGCTTTTCCTTTTTGCGTCTTGCCTCATGTTCCTGATAGATTCTGGCAATCTTTGCCCGCACCGCCGCCCCTTCTTGCTCGGAAAATTCATCATCCTTTTTTACCATCTGAGCTATCTCGCTGTCAGTCGGCAGATGACCACTAACTTGGCCTTGTGCCGATTGACCAAATTTCTTAAGCTCACCAAATAGCGAAAAGTCGGCTTTTGATAATGGAGTGGACTTTTTGGATTGCCCTAAATCAGAGGATGATCCGGTTATCTGAGACGTCACCGACTTTCCAAGTTTCGAAAGCTCACTGCCAATTGTCGAAATAACCTCGCCGGCTATAGAGTCATCATCCATGTAATTTAATTGTAACCTAAAGTCGCTCAACGACTAAAGACTAACGCTAGTATTCTTTTCTTCCCTCAAGCGCGCGGCGGACAGTCACTTCGTCGGCGTATTCAAGTTCTGCCCCAATCGGAATTCCCCGGGCAATACGGGTCATTTTTATTCCCAGAGGTTTAACCAATCTTTGAATATACATCGCAGTCGCCTCCCCTTCCATAGAAGGATTAGTTGCCAGAATTAATTCCTTAACCTCGACTGTCTTCTTGCCATCAGACTTTAATCTCTTCAACAATTCGCCAATTTTCAACTCCTCCGGACCAATATTCTCCAGTGGCGCAATAACTCCATGTAAAACATGGTAAAGACCGAAAAAACTTGCCGACTTTTCGATCGCCCAAACATCCAAGGGATCTTCAACCACACAAATTATTGACTTGTCTCTTGCCGAATCTTCACAAATTTCACAAGGATCAAATTCTGTAATATTTTGACAAATCGAACAAACTTTGGTTTTGGTTTTTAACTCACGAGCCGCATCAGCCAGTTTTTGCGCCAGATCATCCGGAGCATGCAAAAGATAATACGTCAACCTTGCTGCCGTCTTTGGCCCAATTCCAGGCAATGCCTCAAACGCTTCAATTAAATTAGCAACACTTTTGGGAACTTTCATCTCTTAGAAAAGTATAACAATCAAAGGAGAACTTTTGAAGATTAGCTGCCCCCGCCGCCGAACATTCCCTTAAGTCCCTCAAGTCCAACCATCCCCTGCATTTTCTTGGCAGCCTGCTTTTGACTCTCTTTGACCGCTTCGTTGACCGCTTCGGCAATGTCCTCGTCACTCTTGCCATTCGTCTCTATCGAAACAAATCTTTGAGCCAAAGTAACTTTAACTCTTACTCCTCTTTTTTCCACTTCCAAAACTTCCTCATCCAAGGCTTTCTGAATATGCATCGCCTCATCACGCATCCGCTTTAGCTCTTTAAGCTGTTGTAGTTTATCAAACATACCTGACCACCAGATTACAAGGTTTTGCATTAAAAATCAACAACACGCTATAATATTTCTCACTTGTCAAATGAATATCTCAATTTCCGGACTGCATCTTGAAACCGACCCAAAACTCCGCGAGTATGCCGACAAAAAAACTAAAAAGCTTCTAAAATATCACCCTAAAATTATCGACCTTAAAGTCCGCCTGATTTCCGAAAAATCCCATCGTGGCCAGGAACAAGATTATTATTGTGAAATAACCGCCCATATTCCGGGGAAGATTTTAGAAATAGTCGATGTCCAAAGAGAGATGGAAAAAGCAATCGACAAGGCAGTTGAAAGAATGAAAAGAGCCTTAATTAAGTCTAGAGAAAAAGAAATTTCAAAACAGCACAACAGAGGGGTTGTTGGAAAACTTTTAAGTCGCTGGCAACGTTAGTTGCCTCACCAGTCAACCGATTTATTTTTAACAATCGTCGATTTAGCCTTTTTACTTTTGTATGGTTTAAGTCTAACAACCTTAGTCCTTTTCAGACCTACTCTATCTAAATCCTCCCTGACTTCTTTTTCACCAGCCCATTGATCATATCCTAAACAAATAATGTCTGGAGCAAATTCTTTAATATGTTGGTAAAAATTGGTTTCTTTCCCTAAAACCGCCAAGTCAACCAGTCCGCAAGCGGCAACCAATTCAAGCCTTTCATCTTGATTAAAAAGCGGCCTTCTACCTTTTATTTTTTCAACGTTCCGATTAGTTCCCACAGAAACAATCAGAAAGTTGCCATGTTTTTTGGCCTGTCTAAAAAAGTCCAGATGACCCGGGTGTAAGCCATCAAAAGCCCCAAAAACCATAATTTTTTTCATCCAATAATTTTTTTTATTAACCTTTTGTTTTCACCATAAAATGGCAGGATTGTCGCCGATCAAAAACATGATACTTCGACAAGCTCAGGATAAACTGCGCCCAGCGGGTGGCAGTCGTGGAAAGGCTCCCGACAGCGCACAGTCTCTGCATGGACCGTTCGAGGCACATGGATAGTATCATAAAGACGAGCACTGGCGGGAGGGAAACGACTGACAGGACCCGCAAAATTCTTAAAAAGTTCCCTCTAAAACATGTTCTTCGGGTAGTTCGTCTTTTGTCCGTTCTAAAGTTATCCAAATACCACTATATTTAGAGTATTTGTCGCTACTCCTAAGACTCAGGTGCCAAAAAGTCTTTGATCCACTCATAAAATCAATTGGGATGACGCTCCCACCACCAACAAGCCAGACTTCATAATAAGTATTTTTCGGATCCGGCAATGTAGCATCCACCGACAAAATATAAGTCCCACCGCCAAATGATCTAGTTGCTGTCGCTTTTGCTTCTCCACCGAATTTAACATCTTCAAAGCTTGCTTTTTGAGTAACAAGATCCACGGCTCCCTCAGCAATATCCTCCGTCCCATCGGCAACTATCGGCGTCAAGTTTCTAGGTGCTTCCGAAAGGGCAGTAGAAGATCCACCAGCTGCCCCAAAATTAATTTTCGACTTGGCAATATAAAAAACACCTGCCAAGACTAAAATAATTAAAAGAATCCGCAGCAGTCTTGACTTGGAAAGTGATTTCTTCTCACTAAAATTTTGATTCGCCAAATCACGCATGGACCAAAAAACCTTAAACTTTAGCTTATCACAATTACTTTGATCTAGCCAAATCGCAAACGAGGAAGGACAGAAGCACTAGCTTGTTTCTTCTTTGAAGATTTCTTCTTGGTATTCTCCCAAACCAGGCAATAAATTACTGGGATCAAAAGAACCAGTGGGTATAAGAACCAATTGCGAAAATCGGAAAAATAAAAATCGAAATTAGCGTAATAAGGACCGATAAATTCCAAGAAATTCAAAGCCAAAATAACAAAAAACCAAAAAAGTGAAATCCAAAGACCAGCAGATAACGTTCTTTTGCTTTTCCGAAAATAATAAACGGTAGTCCAAAAAATAAGAATCGGTAGTACTAAATAGTACCAGGGCAGAATTACAAATCCGTCAAAGATATTGGCCAAAAGCCAGATTAAAACAGAATACCAAATAGCTCGCCAAAAAGACGTAAATTTCATCAAATTTCTATTTAACTGGTGGGAAATTCAACCTGAAAATACGCTTTTTATGAAGACATGTCAATCTGGCAAAATAGCTAAAGTTGGTCTATCGCCTTATCTAAATCGCTTGATTCTTTGTCTAATTGATCGATATTGGTATCGTTAAGTTCTTGCTCAATAACATTTACATCGTCAGAATCACTTAAGTTTTCAAGTTCTTGAACTTGTCGATCAGGCACAATCGATGGCACCTCTGGCAAGTTTCCAAATTTACCAAGATCCAGAATGCCAAAGAAAATAATTGCCACCAAGGCGATAACTGCTATAGCAGCAATCAACCCTATGCCCAAAACACCTTTTCGAAATTTGAAATTTGAAATTTGAAATTTGAAATTAATTTGTCTCACCCGTTCCCTCCCGCAAAGCTGCTGATGCTTTCAATTCACGGATAACTGCCACCAAAGCCTTATGATAATCAAAAAGCGCTTTTTTAGCACTGCGAACTGCTTCCCTGGCTGCGTTAACCGCCTCTCGAGCAGTTGAAGATGAAGAATCGATGGAATTTACTTGCGCCTTGGCTGTATCAATGGCAGCCGCCGCAGCTGCCCCAAGTTTTTCGGCATTGGCAAGTTTTGCCTCAGCAGCTTGGGTATTGACTCCTTTGGCTTTGAGTTTGTCGATTCTTGTGGCAATCTTTTGGGCAATCTTATCCAGTCTTGTCAGAGCAGTATTAAACCGAGTCAAAAATTTTGAGAATACTGTTTTTATTCTGTCAACGACCTTTTTCTTAGCCTCTGCCTGACGTGTTGCTACTTTCTCCTTAACTTCTTGACGTTTCTGGATTAAATTCTGTATCCTTTCTTGCTCCTTTTTCCTCAATTCCTCACGATTCTGGCGCAGCTTCTCAAGTTTTTGGAGTGTATTCGACTCGGCTGAAGCCTGCTGGGCCAGTACAGTTCTATTGAAAACTAAAGGTGAGACCAAAACGACTGAGGGAATAAAAACCACAAAAAAAAGAGCAGAAATAAACTTCTTCATGGGTGTAAATTTATGTTATCAACTTATTCTTTATCGGTCAAGATCAAACTCTCTACCGTGGCGAGACAAACATGGTGATGGCTGTCTTTTTGCCGTCTGCTGCCACATTGACAATCACCGAACCGGCATTTTGGGCATTTTTAACATCAAAAACATAATTAGTTTCTGACTGTTTCATAGCTTTAGTCTCCCAACCAAGTTTAGACAGAGAATCATTGTAAAATTTGACCACTTTTGCCAAATCATCGCCTGTCATAAAAGAAGCCCCATAAGATCCTTCATTGCCAAATGACTCTATCACCTGAGCTTTTGGATATGCCGGTAAGCCCGGGAAACCCTTAACCACTTTTCCCTTTACATACTCATCAGAGTTGGTAACTTTTTCTCCCCCGCCAATTGACGGTACACAACCGGAAAGTATTATTGAAATAAGAAGAACCAAAAATAATTTGCCAATCATTTTGAAAATATTTCGCTGGCTATCCTTTCCAAATCTTCCTCCCCAACATCAACAACATCACTTGCCAAAACCGGCTTCGGCGCAGCAGCTTCCCTTTTACTTAAGATAAATTTTAATCTCAAAGGACTACCTATTGTCTCCTCTAGAATTCCTTCAAGCATTGTCAGGATCTTTGGTTCTTCCATTTTTTCCTTGTGGAATCTGTAAAAAACCTCCAATGTCAGATTAACACCATCAAACTCCACTGGTCTAGTCGAACGAAGAATTGCCATAACATTTGTATTAATTGGTCTTACTTTGTCCAAAAATTTACCCCAATTTTTTTGGACAGCGGCCAGAGATTTTTGCCCCTTTTTATCTTTTTTGCTAGTTTTTTCTTGCTTACTTACGACCGGATCATCCGACTTTGCTAAGGAATCTAAAACTTCCAACTTTTCCTCTGTCTTCTCTTCCTCAACCGTCTGATCTTGCGGCGGGCAATATTTACATGCTGCTAAAACCAATGGAATCTGTGGCAGGGGATATAATTTGATCTCGCCTTCTGCTATCACCAAAAGCCTGATTAAATCTTGAATTTGTTCAAAGCTAAATTTTTGCCCAAGCACATTCATTTTTCCAACCTGATCACTATCCAAGTCTAAAATTTCATTCTCCACCCCAATTTTCATAAATAAAAGCTTTTCTAAAAAAACAACAGCTTCCCTGGCGAAAAATGAAACATCTGCCCCCTGCCTCCAGATTTTTTCGATAGTTACGACTGCTTCCTTCAAATTGCCCTCAGCCAAATTTTTGACAAAACCGTATAAAACATTCCAATTGGTAACCAGCGCTAAATTTTTAACATCGTCAGCCTTAATTGTCTTGCCGGAGAAAGAAAGCTGGTCTAAAAGGGATACGGCATCTCTAAAAGAACCATCCGATGCTCTAATGATCGCTTCAGTTGCCTCCTTTTCTATTTTGATTCCTTCGCTTGCCGCAATTCTTTTGATTGCGGTTGCCAGCTCCTCATCACTGGCCCTTGCAAAGTTAAATCGCTGAACTCTGGAAATTATTGTTTGGGGTAATTTGGCTATCTCGGTCGTGCACAAAATAAAAATTGCATGGGGCGGCGGTTCTTCCAAAGTTTTTAAAAGAGCATTAAAAGCTTCTTTGGTGAGCATGTGCACCTCATCAATAATGTAAACTTTAAATCGGCCTGCCACCGGTGAAAGTTTAATTTTCTCCCTAAGATCACGAATATCATCGATATTTCTGTTTGACGCAGCATCTATCTCAATTAAATCAAGATGCGAACCATTAGTAATCGCCAGACAGGAATTACACTTATTGCACGGCTCAGAAAATAACAAGTTTCTAGTTGATAGTTCACGGTTCACGGTTTTTGTCTTACTGTGAACTGTCGACTGTGAACTGTGAACTTTTTGACAATTCACTGCCTTTGCCAAAATTCGAGCGCAAGAAGTTTTACCTGTCCCTTTGGGGCCGGCAAATAAATAACCATGGCCGATCTTACCGCTTGCCAATTGGCCAAGAAGTGTTTGGACAATATTATCTTGACCAATAATTTCCGAGAATCTTTGAGGTCTGTATTTTCTGTAAAATACTGTCATACTTAACTCGTCTAACGCCTAAAGACCAACGACTAAAGCAATTTCATATTAGCGTTAGACATTAGTCGTTAGTCGTTTTGCAAATATTACTCATGGTCTTCCCCAAGTAAATGCTCTACTCCATGACTTACTAAAGAATAAACTTTCTTATCAACTAATACATCATCCCTGCTCGCTGTCACCAAAACTTGCGGCCAGCATAGAATAACATCACCTAGCCGCAAAACCCCATCCGGCGATTTAACGAACCCGCTGCTGACTTTTGAGTTTATCTCCTCAAGAGCAAACGTTAAAACTTCATGTTTTTGATTATCTCCCAGGTAATTTGTGCAGAGATCCTTCATTTTCCGTTCTCCGACAACCGCAATAGATATTTCCGCATTACTTTCTTCTATTTTATGCTTGGCAAAAGTGTCCAAAACCGCTTTTCGGACTATTTTCCTGTTAACGGGATATCTGCTATCAGTTGTAATTAGCACATTGACCATGGATCAATAATCAAACTCTAAGTAAGTTAAGCGTAATACGGTTACGGTAACGATGCCCGTTTCGTAATTTCGGTAACGTTAAACGTAACCCCTAAACGATACGGGCTTCCTTACCGATTAACGCTAAACGTTTTTAAAGATCCGATAATTTCTCCTTAACAATTCTTGAAACTTCCGCGCCGTCTGCTTGCCCTTTAACCTCGGCCATCACACCTGCCATAACTTTCCCCATATCAGCCAAGCCGGCTGGATTTATCTGAACAATCACCTTATCTACTACCTGACTTATTTGCGCTTCAGAAAGCTGAGTAGGCAAATATTGCATTAAAATTTCAAGCTCCTTTTTTTCTTTGGCCACCAGTTCAGCACGCTCGGCCTTCTCGTATGCCTCTATAGATTCCTTGTGACGTTTGACATCTTTGGAAATTTCGCCAATTGCTTCATCATCTGTCAGTTCTGCACCTTTGGCGATTTTTGCGTTGTGAAGATTAGAAAGGAGAAAACGCAGTGTCGAAACAGTCGCTTCGTCTCTCCTCTTCAAGGCAGTATTTAAATCGCTATTTATTTTATCAATAAGTGACATAGACAGTCAGGCTATTTTGAAAACTTATTTCTAATATACTTTTTTCGCGCCATCTGGATTTTCTGCTGTTTTTTTAAAGAAGGCTTTAAATAATGCTCGCGTTTCTTAATTTCGGCGAGTACTCCCTCATTTTGAACCTTCTTGTTGAATTTACGAATTAACGAATCAACAGACTCACCCGGCTGGGCAATAACTTTAGTTGACATTTGTCAAAAACACCTCCTTTACCCACCAAAGATCGCTCTTTGAGCCGCTCCGCCAATGGCGGAAAGGCGAAAAGTAAGATCGGGCGGGCTTCCATTTTTATATTCGCTCGCAGAACACCGTGGACTATTAGTCCGCGGGTAAATGCGAAAGCGAATACATACTTCCGAGTCATGGAAAGATTCTGCTCACTCATGTAAACTTTAAGGGCAATACCGAGAGCTTTTAGCCCTCGGAAGTTTATAGCTTTGACCATTGAACACTCCCTCCTGCTAAAAGATGCATGTGTAAGTGCGGCACATGTTGATACTTGCCGCCATTAAAAGCTAATCTAAAAGCATCCAATTTTCTTTCCGCAATCAATTTCTGGGCAGCTTTAAACATTTCCATTATATCGGGTGCGTCCAATTTTTCTATTGTCACAACCGACTCAATATGCTTCTTGGGGAAAATTAAAATATGGACATTGGCCAATGGATTAATGTCATTAATTGCCATAACTTCCTCTGTCTCAAAAACTGGCTTGGTAACCAATTCCCCACTGACCATTTTGCAAAAAATACAATCTTTGGTGGTCATGTATTGAACTCTTAATGCCGCTTCTTTAGCTAACCATTTAGCTTTCTTAAACATCCCTTTTCTGAATTTGAATTTATTAATTTCAAATTTTCATTGAATTTTCAAATCTAAATTTTTAAATAAAACTTAATTCCTTGTTTGAAAATTTATTCATTTATATTTCATTTCAAATTTAAAATTTCAAATTTAAAATTGTTATGCTTTCTCCAATATTTCAACTATCTCTTCAATTCCTAACTTCGTCGGTTTCATTGTCGGATTTCTTGTCGAACCGTTTCTCAAAAGTACCTTTGATGCATGCAAAAACCAGGTAGCATCCGGATCTTTTTTCTTAAACATTTCATAAGCTTTCGTTAAATCAACATTATGCCCAACAGAACCAGTCACCCTCACATATTCTTTGCCTGGATCTTTGCGTACAACAACTGCAAAACCATTTTTAATGGCAAGATCCATAACCATATCATTGGCAGTATAAATGGCTATCCCTTGCCCCCATTTTGTTTTAAACTTCAATCCTTCCTTTAATTCTTTTTCCGCATCAACTTTAAGCTGCAAAAGTCGATAGATACTGTCCAGAGCAGGCATCGTCCACTCAACATATTTTTCATCCTGTTTTGGATAAAGAAGCTTCCATCCGACAAGAACATTGTGAAGTAAAAATTCATATCTGTCATCTGAGCGCTCGCACCACCTGTTAATATCCCATCCATGATCAATTTGGGTAATAATTTCGACAAATCTTTTCAGCGCCTCGTCATCGCCAACATAACCCTCATCCACTAACCACTCATAGAGGAGTTTAGCAGCGCAAGTGAAGGTGTTAGTTTGATGGTGATCAAATCTACCCATCCCGGTATCCACATGCACGATATCGGGGCTTGAATCAACCGGCTGTCCGTCATAAGTCGTATCCCCCACTGGGACAAAAGCAATTCTTGCATTTGCAAATTCTGGATGGAATTTTTTTAGAAGCCAAATAGCCGGGATCGCATCAAAATCCGGCGAGAGATGAACGACAATAATTTTCGACATTCCATAATTGGCCCAAAATAGCTTTGTCGAAAGTTATATCAGAGGAGCGCCATTGGCATGAAACCGAAGGCTGTGCCAAGGCGAACTGCTGATATAATTTTTGCCAATTATACATACACATCCTTTCTAATTTGACTAGAAATCATAAACTAGAAGATTTATTTCAAGTTTAAAGTTTACAATTTCAAGTTTATAGTTGGAACCAGACACTCTATTTTATCTCGATTGTACTCTTTTGACAAGGTCAGGCGGTCACCGTTTTCTTGACTAAATCCAAGGTCTTGGCCTGGAAAATGCTAAATGCCAGATACCTCTCTAAATCCCTTTTCTGATCTTCCGAAAGATTTGCTTGATTGACGCTTGCAAGTGCTCTATCAACTTCCTCTTTTTGGACCTGTACTTTTTCGTCTTTTCCGATTTGGTCAATAATCAGCGAAATCTTAACATTCTTCTCTGCTTGCGGCCGCCATTTGGCTTTAAGCTCATCGATTGTCGTCTTTTGCTCCGAAAGATACTGATCCAGACTTTTCTTTTGTTGCTCAAGTTGTGAATTTAACCTTACCAGAATTCTGTTAAGTTCATCTTCCACTAATATTTCCCCAACATCGACTGTGCTGGTTTTGACAATCTCATCGAAAATCTCCTGCTCAAACTTTGCCTCAACTTGATCGGCGACAAGTATCTCTAAATCCTTTTTAACTATTTCTTGCAAATGAGTCAGATCCCTGGCACCGATAGCCTTGGCAAACTCATCACTTGGCCCTACCGCAGCTTCCAGCGAAGGGGGCTCTGGTTTTTTCGAATCATCTTTGATAAAGATTTTATTTCCATGTGCATCATAGATAAAAGCCTTCTCGTCCCGACTTAGCGGGACTGCGCTTCCTTTTGTTTTTTCGCTTCGCTCAAAAATAAACTTGCCATTTTTTTTATCTTCCTCTCCCTCCTCAACTTTTGACTTTTCACTTTGACTTTGACTTTTCTCTTCCTGTTGTTTTTTCCATGCCTCAAAAATATTTTTTATTGACTCAGCAACATCTTTTTCGGTAATTTCCCTAGCTTTGACCTTTTGGACTTTAATCTTTTTCCAATCACCCACAGTTACTTTTGGCTTTGGTGTAAAAGTTGAAGTGAAAGAAAAAGGCAGATCGCGACCTAAAGAACCGACAGCTACGTTGGGCGAATCCAAAGGCACCAAATTTTCCTTCTTAAAAATTTCTGCCAAATGTTTGGAGATTAAAGAACTTGCCGTCTCGTTGAGAATTTTTCCCAAACCAACATGTCTTTCGACAACATCCGCTGGCGCCTTTCCCGGCCTAAAACCGGCAATTTTGGCCTCTTTTGCCAGTCGGGAAAGTACCTGATTAAAAGCTTCCTCAAACTGGGTCTTGGAAACATCAACCTTTATCTCAACCTTCCCTTTTTCGCCTTTTGTAACTGTGTATTGCATAGACCTTAAATTAAGTTTCCCAGAATTATATCAGCTTCTTAGATCGACGAAAAGTCTTATCTTGACAAAATCTTTTATATCAATCAACAATAGCTTATTACCATGAGTCAAGAACGTCTCCTTGAAATCCAAAGATCTATACGACGAGGAACCCGTGGACCTGACCAAAGAACAGTTGAAATTGAGTTGATAGCCCCGGTGGGGAGGAAACATCTGGATCCTCTGCGTACCGTCCAAGAAATAGAAGATCTAAGGATATTATCTTGTGTGGCAAGGAAAAGAATAGCTCAACTAAAAAGAAAGGGAAGACTTCTTAGGGAACCATAAAAGTACACCTTTTAACTACTTCTTCCTGTGGTAAAACTTCGAACTTTTTCTTAGACCTTTCCTTCCACTCAACCTTCCCTTTACCAACCTTTTCCGAAACCACAAGTCTTACCGGAATCCCAATTAAGTCAGCATCTGCAAATTTTTCACCGGCACTAATATCTTCTCTATCATCGTACAAGACCTCAATACCAGCCTGTTGCAATTTGCTGTAAATTTCTTCACCGTGAACCGTGAACTTAGAACCTAAAACTATCAAGTGCGCCTGATATGGCGCAATTGATTTTGGCCAAATTATTCCCTTTTCATCATGCGAAACTTCAACAATCACTCCCACCGATCTTGTCTCCTCAAACAAGGTTGAACCCTATTTTTAGCCTTTACTATATCAAATACTATTAAAATTAGGCTACGGCTTGAGCAGAATTTTGTACTTTAAATGCAAATTTGCCGTCCTCTGTAATTGCGATTCCTAAAACCCTAAGAGAACCATTACGGTACCTCAGTTGTTCATTAACGTCATCAGTAATAAAACTGTTGATATCTCTAAGATAAGGTTCTATTTGGTCAAGATGACTTCTTAAACTGTCACTTTCAGTATCCACTGAATACTTTACAACGGTTATCCCGTCACCATTTTGATTATTAGCCAGTTCCAAGTTGAAATTGATTTTTCCGCCCATAAAAGGAATTGGCACATTAACAAATCCGGTCATTGTTACTCTCGCTCCACTAAAAATGAATTCAAGGTTTTTAATTGACGCACCGTATGGAAGTTTTTTCAAGCCTAGATAACTTTTTATCTCATCTGGCGTAGCTTCAATTTGAGATAAACCCTGAGTCTTATCTGCCACCTCAGCTATTTTTTCAATTAATGTTGGCTCCCGTTTCTCTACAAATCTTCTTTCTTCGCCTTTAATCTTATAAACCAGGTTATCCCCACGATAGCGTGCTGGTTCCAAAGTACCGTGTTTATATTTCAAGATTCCATCGACAGTTGCTAAAATATCAGTTCCCATCCGACCAGCTGCTACCTGTTTCTCAACAAAACTACGAATCAACTTTTGCATTTGACCTAGGGTTTGAGAATCTGCACTTAGAGCCTTTACCTCTGCTCTCCAGCGGCCTTTTTTATCTTGAACCGGTTTTTCTGAAGATAATGATGCAAAGCCAGAGGTATCTATAATCCCAATTGAATCAGTATAACCTGATACTGGTGATGGGACTCTTCTTAATATGTCCCAGGCAGTCTCGGTTAAAACAAGATTCTGTCCACTCTGATCTTCCGGGTCTAAACTGGCTATTGTAACCTGTCTTTGTCTATTTTGTCTTTTTAATTTTTGATCCTGGTAATATAAATAATTCTCATCTTGTCCAAGCTGTCCATTTGCTGACCATTTATCAGTTGAAAACAATTTCCACCATTTACGCTCAACCCTTGGATCTTCTGGACTGGTCCCGCTTGTTTTCTGATCAGTGCCCAGTTTTTTAATATGGGGATCTTTCGGCGCATTATTGGCATATTTTAAAATCCCCTTTGCCGCATCCAGAATTGCTTGAGGCATTTCTCCTTCTTTAACCTGTGCCTCTAAATGCTCAAGAACTCTTTGTTGCATATTTATTAGGGTTTTCTTGCCTACAATTACCTTTCCAAAGGTAATACCCAAAGTAGTTTCTCCGACAAGCTCATGTCCAACACATGTATACTTTTTCCCTTTTAGCGGTTCGGATATATAAGCTTGTTCATCAAATACATAGCCTTTATTACTTACAGATTCCGGGTCAACCTCCAGTAAATTCCACAAAAATGGGGTTGGAACTCTTTTTAATCCCGGGAGTTCTCTGATTTGCGGATCAAGAGATTCATCATTTACATCAATCGTAAGCTGGATTCCTCTTTCGACTCTTTTTTCGTCTACGTCCACGATATATCTGTGTTGATCTATTAAAGTAGATCCATCATCGCTATATCGATATTCAAATACATCATGTGCGCGTGCGATTTCATTTTGAGGAAGAAAACACAGGTGATCATCCTTGATAAATATTTCACCGGTATTTCCCCAATGATCTTCTTCACAATACTGCTGATTACCCGCTTCAGAATTTTTTTCCCGAAATGTTTTTTTAGAAGGAGTTTTCTCTTTAGTACCAGTGATTTCGTGACCAGTTTCTAACGTATCACTACCAGGCTGTGCCGGATTTGGAATTTCTGTTTCTAAATCAAGCTCAAACATTTTGCATGCTCCTAATTATGTTTCTTAAGGGTTAACGGAGTTTTTTAACCACCTGCTCAAGCCCCAAAATTTCAGTTTTATCGGATTTTCTCTCTTTCCACTCGATTTTGTCACCGGCCCGCCCTGAGCGCAGTCCAAGGGTTTTTTCCGAAACTACAAGCCTCACCGGAATCCCGATTAAATCGCAATCTGCAAATTTTTCACCAGCAGACACCTGCCTGCCGGCAGGCAGGTCGGTTCGGTCATCAAATAAAACTTCCACTCCTGCTTTTGTTAATTCTTGATAAACTTCCTCCGCTTGACTGATCACTATTTCCTGATTACTAATTCCTATCAATTGCGCTTGATACGGCGCAATTGATTTTGGCCAAATAATCCCAGTATCATCATGCGAAACTTCACAAACCGCCGCCATTGTTCTGGTAATTCCCACCCCATAACTTCCCAAGTAAACCGGCTTTTTATTGCCTTTTTCATCCGTATAATACATATTCATCTTCTCGGCATAAACTGTACCGAATTTGAAAATATTGCCAACCTCAATCGCCTTAGATCTTTTAATTTTTTGATCACACAACGGACATTTATCTCCCTCTTTTTTCTTAGTTATTTCTCGATTCTCGGCAAAATGACCGGATGGGCAGTAAAAAATCTCGTCCTCTCCAGCATCCGATAAAACTTGAAATTCATCTGTCAGCTCTTTGGTAAAGACACCGCCTGACGCTTTCGTTCGGATAGTTTTTAAACCACAGCGTTCAAAAATTTTAGCGTAAGCCTGCGCGCATTTCTCATAAAAATCATCAAGTCCTTTTTGATCGGCATTTAAGCTATAAAGATCTTTCATAATAAAAGAACGGCCGCGGATTAGCCCTGATCTGGGACGAGGTTCGTCTCGGAATTTTTCCTGAATTTGATAAGGATACAAAGGAAGATCACGCCAAGACTTAACAAAAGTTTTTGCCAGATCAACAATTATTTCTTCATGAGTGAATCCTAAACCAAAATCGCGCTTGGAAGAATCTTTGAGCTGATACATCGCTCCTTTTAGGATTTCCCATCTACCAGACTGCTGCCAGATTTCCTTGGGATGCAAACTGGGCATCAGAATCTCCTGGCCTCCAATCGCATTCATTTCTTCCCGAACAATTTGGGAAATTTTTTCAACAACTCTAAGTCCAAGCGGCAACAGCGTATAAATTCCGGCAGCTAATTTTTGAACAAATCCGCCCCGCGTCAAAAGTTTGGCATTAGCCGAGATCTCATCCTTCGGAGCCTGACGAATTGTTTTTCCAAAAAGTTGCGAATATCTCACTGATTCAAGTATATCAAAAAGGAAGCTAACGGATGAGTTTTAGAATATCGTTTAGATAGTGTAGGTGTTACAAAACAACGATTATTGCAACGGACGAAGCTATCGCAACGACGTTTCCATAATATTTTATCTCAACAATTTTAAAACGTCGTTATAGGTAATCAGAACAATCAACGCCAAAAGAAATGCAAAACCAATTGTATGTGTCCATTTTTCAATGCTGGGATTAACTCTTCTACGAGTTACTGTCTCGATGATAATAAACAGAAACCTGCCGCCGTCAAGTGCCGGAATCGGTAAAATGTTGATCACTGCCAGATTTAGCGACAAAAGTCCTACAAGCTGCAGAACCGAAATCGGCCCAAGTGCTACCGCCTGTGAAGTAATAGCAGCAATACCCACAGGCCCAGAAACTCCCTCAGAAACCGGCTCAATATTATGCTGGCTAATGGCATAACCGATAAGTTGCCCAAATCCATCAATGCTATAAGCCAAAATATTGTAACTATGGATAAATCCCCCAAAAATCTTCTGGGGCGGCGTTTGATAATTTAGGACTATTAATTCTCCTAATCCAACACCAAGTGCTGGTGCCTTTAATTGATCGCTGTAGATCGGCGTGGCTTGGACAACTCTGGTTTTATTATTAATTGGATCTTCTAAAACAACATTTAAGCTCTTACCCTCTGAAGATCGAATAATCCCTTGAAGTTGCGATATAGAAGAAATCTTCACCCCTTCAACATTAATTATCGAATCTCCTAATTTAATACCAGAAAGTTCTGCTGGTGAACCAGAACCCACCTCAGAAATCAATACTTGCCTTGTTTCATTAACAAATTTAAATTTGTGCTCAAATAAAAGTGGCAAACTAACCTTAAATCCCAATGCAAAAAGGATTACATAAAAAATCGCCACCGCCAAAATAAAATTAGCAACAACTCCTGCAACCACCACTTTCGTTCTCTGGCCCAAACTCTTGACATAAAAGCTGTTCTTTTGACCTTTTTTCTCATCAGTTGGATCTTCGCCGACTAAACGAACAAACCCTCCAAAAGGAAGCCAATTGATTGAATAAATTGTCTCGCCGATTTTTTTACCCCAAAGCCGAGGCGGCAGACCAAAACCAAATTCCTCAACACCAATCCCAGATCTTTTGGCAGCAATAAAATGCCCAAGCTCATGGAGTATGACTAAAATCGAGAGGATTAGGATAAAAACGATTATAGCAATCATAAATTAACCTAATTACTCTAATTAATCTAAGTACCTAAATAAATCCCAAGTACTAAATTAGAAATTAGATCAATTAGAAATTAGAAATTTTATACTTGTCTTAACTCTTCTTCCTTGGCTTTGCCGACAACCTCAACGCTCTCAATAAATTGATCATGAAGTTTTTGGATCTCCGCAAGCTGTCTCTTTTCTTCATCCTCACTGACTTGACTATCTTTTTTCTGCAGACGAAGCTGCTCTACATATTCGTGTCTGATCTGTCTAATTTCCACTCGATATTTTTCAAGTAGCTGATGCATTTGTTTGATGAATTGTTCTCGACGCTCAGAAGTTAAGGCCGGGATAACAATCCTTATTAAATCTCCATCAATAACCGGATTTAAACCAATATTTGCCTTGGCAATTCCACCGACAATGTTGGTAATTATTGACTTGTCCCAAGGGGAAATTAAAAGAACTGTTGGCTCGGGTGCCGTAATCTGGGCAAGCTCCTTAACCATCATCTTGCTGTTGTAGGCGTCAACCAAAATATCAGAAACTAAGGTAGGGGTCGCCCTTCCAGTCCTAATCTGGGCAAGCTCGCTCTTGAGATACCCAATCGCATCCTGCATTTTCTTGGTCAGCTCTTCTAACATTTTAGTTTTCTGAAAAAGTCGCGCTTATTTGATCTTTGATCTCACTAATCCATCTTCGGCTATCATTTATCGCATCAAAATCGCCATTGGCTTGGGCTTTATTCAATCCTTTCCTAATATCTTCGATTATACGAAAGAGATCAAGTCTTCTTGCCAAATCTGGTTCTTCTGGATCCGATAATTCAGTTCGAATTGGTTCTATAAATCTTTCAAGTCTCATCCAAATCTTCCCCTTTCTCTTTCAATTAAACAATCGAGAGGATAACATTTTTCCAATTCATGAGTTATTTCAAGTTTCCGAGAGGCCAAAATCTTCTCATCCTGTATTCGCCCTTTGGCTCGGGCAATGCTGATGCCCGCTGTATAAACTGAGGCGTGAATTACAAGATCACGGCATCTCGCTTTCCAAGCTTCTCCAGAATAACCTCTCTTCTCCATTTCTCGTTCTGACTGCCTCACCGTTTCCAATCGTCGTTCAGCATTTGTCATTTTTCTCCTAATTCAAATCTCATAAACCTTCTAATAACAATATTTTCCCCCACCTTGACAATTATCTCTTTAACTAATTGATCAATTATTTTTGATGGGTCACGAATATACTCTTGCTTTAGAAGTTCCTCAACGTCCTTCGGGTCCATTGCCGCTACCTGCATTACAATTTCATGGGCTAGATTTTTAAACTCATCGGTTCTGGCCACAAAATCAGTTTCGCAATTAATCTCCACCATCGCCCCAATCCTGCCATCATTATGAATATAAGTTTCGACCAAACCCGCACCAACCGCTCTTTCGGCCTTTTTGGCGGCCTTATCCATTCCCCAACTTTTAAGAAGTTCCTGGGCCTTTTTGAAATCGCCGCCTACCTCCTCCAGCGCCTTGCGGCAATCCGCAATCCCAGCCCTAGTCTTTTCTCGAAGCTTTTTTATTTCTTCAATTGAAACCTTTGAATTGTTCATAATAATATTTATATTATCCGACTTATCACTTATAACTTATAATTTATAACTTATAACTTATCACTTATAACTTCCTTCACCTTCTCCCCTGCCAGTTCGACTTTTTCCTGAGCACTCTTTTTTTCAAACTTTTGCCTGCCTTCCAAATAGGCATCGGCGACGGCCCCCACCATTATTTTAATTGCCCGAGTAGCGTCGTCATTTCCCGGAATTGGCCAGTCCACAAGTGAAGTATTGGCATTGGTATCACAGATAGCCACTACTGGAATTCCTTTCTTCTTGGCTTCACGACAAGCATTTTCTTCCTTTCTGACATCAACAACAAAAAGTGCATCCGGCAATTTATTTAAATCAGCGACACCTCCATAAAATCTCTCAAGTTTGGCAATTTCCCGATCAATTAAAAGATTTTCCTTTTTTGTCCGATCGGAAAATTCGCCTGCCTCCTTTTTAGCCTTGAGATCTGCCAGCTTCTTAATATTTTTATGCGCCTGCTCCCAATTAGTTAAAAGTCCGCCAATCCATCGCTCGGAAATATATTTAGCACCAGATTTTTTTGCCTCTTCAACAATAATACTTCCGGCCTGTTTTTTGGAACCCAAAAAAATCATAATTCCACCAGCCTCGGCAACTTTTTTGGTAAATTCACAAGCTTCTTCCAGTTTAGCCACGGTTTGCTCCAAATCAATCACATGAATCCCTTCTCTGGCCGTAAAAATGTACGGTTTCATTTTTGGGTTCCAACGTCGAACCTGATGACCGAAATGGACACCGGCTTCCAAAAGATCTTGCATTGATGGAATCTTCATTAGTTGTCTCCTTTCATCTCATCTTGCGATGAGTCCTCCGCTCATATTCCGGAATTTGCAGCTTCTGTGAACTGTGAATTATCAACTGTCAACTGCAAACTCTGAAGGAGTTTGCCCTGAGCGTGTGTAATAGTTGTTAATTTTATTTTGATTCAAACCCCTCTGTCAAGAACCAGCTAAACCCAAATTTTTATCTATCATTTTCTCACTTTCCCTACGAGCTAAATCATACTTTCTCCAGTCAACAAACTTCAAGGTCTTGACAAGAGCCGGATGAATCCTCTCAACCGCTTTCACCTTCAAATGCTCAATCCTTCTGTAATCCGGATGCCCTTGCGGCCCAGTTCTTAGTTCCACTTCCCAAGCAAGTTCTCTTAAATTTTCCCATTGATACCAACGAATCCGATGCCCAAGCATTGCCACATATTGAGCCTGGTCGGGAAAATCTTTTGAAATTTTTCTGTAAAACTTATCAACTTTTTCGGCAGCGTCGATATAAATTGCATCCATTTTTGTCAAACCCAATTCCCGCGGAATATCAAATCCCAGCTCCGTCGTAAATCTCTGTCTTTCCTGCGTCAACATGCGGTGCCGTTGTAAATCCCGGTACATTCCAAGATTGGCGACAATATCGAATTTATAATAAGTATTCTCAAAAGCCCTCACTAATTTATGCTGTCTAAACTTTCTCTTTGCGATAACTTTTTGAATAATCGCCAATTTTTGTTTTGTCGACAACTTCCCAACTTTTTCTTTGATTTCCCCAAAGCTAAGCTTCGAATATTTATAAAGAAGGGTCGCGATGATTTTGTCCTCTGCATCTGCATCCCACTCGACTAAGTCTACATCCGAACCTGAAGCCACACCCCCGGGGTGTAGAGCTACTTTCACCCCGGGGGTGAAAGAACAGAGAATTTCTTCTGTCATTTTTTCTAATTCCTTCTCTGTATTCTTCAAATACTTCTGGTGCATCTTCCCAATCGGACTTGAGGCTTTATATACCAAAGATGGAATAACCTGGCGAAGTTCCTTTTCGGTGTCTTTAGCCAGTTGCCTAATTTCCCAAAGCGGGTGGGCAAAGCATTTCGTCAAAAGATAATCAAAAGCCTGACCAACTCCAAAAAAACCGACATTAGTTAAAGTTGCCGCCGGCAAATATGACCGCAAAATATCACAGGCTTTAGCCTTGATTGTTTTTTGATAAGCCCTGTCCGTTTGATCTGACTCTTTGGGAAACTTCCTTCTTAAATATTTTGAGAGCGGCTCAAAAGAAATGGCATATCTTCTGAAAAGCATATTCATAATTTTTAGATATTCTTTGCCGTAATTTGATTTGGCCAGACCTGGCTCTACAAGATAGAGCCATCTTCCGCCAACTTTCTGATCAAATTTGACGTATCTTGTCGATTTTTCCAAAGGCGCCAAACCAATTCGTGAGTCTTCAAGGATCTTAGTCGCTACAATGGAAATATTTTCAAAAAAGATGTGACCGCCAGCCATCTGGGCAATCGAGTCATCGCCAAAACCGGCAAGCCATTTTTTGAAAAAGTCCCGTGCTCTTTTCGAATTGACTACCGCTTCCCACCCGCCATGCTTATGTAAAAAATCAACAAACAAAAACAAGCCATTCTTCATTGCTTCTGCTTCACAAATTGACTTTTTGCCCGCCCCCTCCAGGTCTGGTTCTAAAATTGGCTTTATATATTCGTCATAAAAAAGCCGCCTTACACCTTTGGTTGATCGGGAATAACGCGAAGCCAATGCACCTAAAACTTCACTGGGCAAATATTTGGCAGCAAAAACATTTCTGTCCAAATTGGTAAAAAATGGTTCTAAAAACCACCTTTCTTCCTTGGTAAATTTTTCTGGTGACTGACTGCCCATTTATCCCAACATAACAACCCCTTTAGGGTCTCTCCCTCCTATAGGCTCTAACTCGTAATATCTCTTTCTTTTAAAATCCAAAAAACCTTCTGGTGGATTTCCTCAGGCTTTAAAATTTTGCCGTTTTTGACGCAATCTACTTTCACCCAATTTTTTCTACTTTTCGCAAAACTTTCATAAACATTAACAACTTTCTCTAAATACGCAAGATCACTTTCATGGATATCAAGCCTTCTGTGGCTAATTAATTTTCGCGAAATTGAAACCGGCACATGAAGTAAAATGACTAAATCCTCTTTCGGAATTTTGTTTTCTTCATACTCCAGCTTTTCCAACCACTTAATAAACTTTGACTTTTCACTTTGACTATTAATCTTGGCTACTTGATGCGCCAGATTCGATCCGAAATAGCGATTGCAAACAACAATTTTGCCCTCTTTTAACCAGTTTTTAATTTGAGTGGATGCCGAAAATCTGTCGCCGGCATAAAGAACTGATGCCAGATATGGATTGACCTCATCAATTTTCCCAAATTCCCCATCTAAATATCTCCTGACCATTTGTCCCCATAAAGAATCCTGATATCTTGGAAATGAAATATAAACACTGGGAATTTTTCCGCCAGCTGGCGGATTTTTTAGATAATCCAAAAGAAGTTTAGCCTGGGTAGTTTTGCCAGTCCCATCAGACCCTTCAAAAACGATTAGCTTACCTCTTTTTGCGCCCATGTTTTTCGATTTTGGAGGCTACTGGTTTTTTCGAACCAGAATATCTATCTGACCTGCTACCTTCATAAGGCATAGCCACTGGCGCAGCCAACTTTTCAAAAGTAAAGGCGCATATCGGCATCCCACAGTATAAAATTGCCGGCTTTGGCCCAAGATTCCCCAGTTCTAAAACCGGCGCGCCGTTCCAACCGGGATCAAAACGAGCTGCTGTCGAGTGGACTAAAATTCCAAGTCTTGCCAGTGAGCTTTTCCCTTCCAACCGACCTAAAATGTCTTTTGGTAGTTTTAGAATTTCTTTTGTTGAGGTAATCGCAAAGGCTCCCGGTTCCAAAATAAAAGGATCACCGTCTTTTAGGTTAATTTCTTCCATCGCATCTTCCGGCAATCCTCGTCTTGTATCGATAAACCTATATGCACCGGCCCTAAAAAGTTTAAGGTTGTTACCAAGGTGAAAGTCAATTGAAACCTGATCAATTTTTGATTTCCACTGGCTGTCTAAACAAGTAATTTTAATTACCCCCTCCTGGATGTACTTCTGGATAAGCCAGTCTGGAAGCACTCCGGAGGAAATATCAGCTATTTTTTTTGATTTTGAATTTTGGACCATCAAGAAATCATAAACGATTTGGCTCCACGTTTCCATCCTCTTGTAAGATTTTCTCATCTCCTCAAGACTAACAAGCTTCCCCGATTTGTGTTCATCGCGAATAGTAATTTTATCGTTTTCACCTTTTATGCGAATAACTAGTCCCAAATGGACAAGTCCGACATCGTTGGAATCATCATTCAAAAGACCAACAAACTCGGTTGTGAATTTACCGCTGTAGTCGATTTCTTCCTCAAACTCCCTCCGTGCCCATGAAAGAATACCACCTCCGCTAAGATCCGATCTGTTAATATGTCCGCCTATACCCAGTGAATACATATTGGAAAGACGTCTGTCTGTGTGATTTCCTTTTCGCCTCATTAAAAAGAAGCGGCTGTCGCTTTCAAAAACTAAATAAGGAATAACCTGCTGCCATTTGGGATCTTCTTCAACCTGGGCACGGGGAAAAAATTTGTGTTTGTCATTTATCAATTTGATGTACTTACTTAAATTCTCGGTCTTTATCCCATGCCAAATACCATCCTTAAAAAGATCGTTTCTCGCAACGACCATTACCTTTTCATCACCTTTTTTTCCGTCAGCCGGCGGATGCAATTTCTTTATCATAGCCTTTACTGAGGGGTAGAAGGACTTTCGTTGTCTATTAGAAAAACACTAATCTTAGCTAATCCCCTCTGATACAATTGAGCTTTAGTACTCAGTGCTGAATGTTTATATAAATCCAACATTACTTCTTCTAATCTGGTAAGACCATTTTCACCAACTTGACCACACTCATCCTTAGACAACCTAATGTGTTTTCCCCCATAAAAGTCAAGATATCCAGTCTCCAGCCTTGGTGTTATTTGAAAATATCTGCGTATTTCATCACCCGATCCACTCTCATGCGGATCAACATTCCAAGAAATGTACAGACTAAAAGGATGTTGTTCTTTTTCTGGCATTAGAAGCTCCGCATCCGTGTATCCCTCTTGTTTTAAATAGTCTACCAATTTCACTGCTCCAACCCATGCATTTGAAGCTTGCAAGAGACACCTTTCTTCAATAAATCTCTCCTGCAAAACTCTCCTATCTTCTTCCACTGAATGAAGTCTAGCTTGTTTTACCGCTTCCCTCTGGTCAGCCATTTCAAGCTCATAAGCGTGTACTGATTCTTTTAGTTTTTCCATAAACCTCACCTCCTATAGGCAGAAAATATCAAGTGGCAGATTTTGTGGTCTTTCCCTCCGACTTGTCCACCATAGCTTTAGCGTCGGCGGAAGTTTTTGCGAAAGAAGGTTTTTGCCATGATGCAAATTTGCATTTTGGCCAGTTTTCGCATCCCCAAAAACTTCGGCCCCTTCTGGTTTTCTTCATCACAATATTGCCACCACAATTCGGGCAAGTCAATCCGGTCGGAGCGGAAAGCGTCTTGGTATTTTTACACTCGGGAAATCCGCTACAAGCCAAAAATTTACCAAACCTTCCATATCTTATTACCATTGGTTTGCCACATTTTTCGCACTTCTCATCAGACTCTTCTACTTTAACCTTCATTTTTTCTGCTCCTTCCGCTACTTTTGCAACTTTCTTTTCAAACGGCCCCCAAAATTTTTCCATTGTATCAACCATCTTCCCTTGTCCCTGGGCAATCAAATCCAAATCGTTTTCCATATCTGCTGTAAAAGTTAGATCAACAATTTCCGGGAAGTGTTTTACCAGAAAATCAACAGTCGTCTCACCTATTGGGGTTGGACCGATTTTTTTGCCTTCAAGTTTTTCAATATATGCGCGTTCATATAGGGTTGAGATTGTCGGCGCATATGTCGAAGGTCTACCAATATCATTTTTTTCCAACTCTTTAATTAAGGTCGCTTCAGTAAATCTTGATGGTGGTTCTGTAAATTTTTGCAAAGGATTTACTTTGATAAGGTCAAGATCCTCACCTTCTGAGATATCCGGTAAAATCTGTTCGGAAATCGGCGGCTTGGAATAGACTTTATACCATCCCTCAAACTTTATCTCCTGGCCATTTACCCTCAAAAGATAAATTTTATCTCTCTTTGACTCAACGTCGACCACAGTTTCGCCAACAACTGCCTCAACCATCTGGCAAGCAACCATCCGCTTCCAAATGAGATCGTACAAAAGTCCTGCATCTTTACTCAATTTGAAATTTGAAATTTGAAATTTGAAATTTATATCGGTCGGACGTATCGCCTCGTGAGCTTCTTGAGCTAACCGCGACTTAACTTTGTAATGGCGAGAGGAAGCAGGTAAAAATTTACCACCAAATTCTTTTTCAATAAATTTTCTAGTGGCGGCGACTGCCCCATCCGAAAGGTGAACCGAATCGGTTCGCATATAAGTAATCAGCCCTTTTTCGTAAAGGTCCTGGGCAATCCGCATCGTCCGGCCGGGAGTAAAACCAAGCCTATTGGCAGCCGATTGCTGTAAGGTAGAAGTGATAAACGGCGGGTGAGGGTATTTTTTGACATCCCCTGTTTTAATCCCACTAACCTTGTAACTACTTTTTTCAAGATCAGCAACAATTTTATCGGCCTGATCTTTATTCTTAATCTCCGCTTTCTCACCATCTACCTGAATAAGTTTTACGACAAAATTATTCTCTTCTGATGCCTTTGATCCCTTTGATACTTCTACCAAAATCTCCCAATATTCCTCGCTTTTGAAAGCCTCAATTTCCCTTTCCCGATCAACAACTACTCGGAGTGCTACGGATTGAACTCTACCGGCTGAAAGACCGCTTTTGACCTTCTTCCAAAGCAGAGGCGAAAGTTTGTAACCGACAAGTCTGTCCAAAACTCTTCTTGCTTGTTGAGCCTCGACTAAATCATCATTAATCTTCCGGGGATGTTTGAAAGCTTCACTAATGGCATCTTTCGTAATTTCATGGAAAACCACCCTTGAATAATCTTTGAGTTTTGACTTTGACTTTTGACTAATCACTTCCAGCAGGTTCCAGGCAATCGCTTCACCTTCCCGGTCTGGATCAGTAGCCAGCCACAACTTTTCTACCTGGGCTGCTTCTTTTACCAGACTGTTTACCGCCTTAATCTTTTCCTTTGGAATAACATATTGAGGAGCAAAACCATTTTCAACATCAACTCCAAATTCACCCCTTGGCAAATCCCTCACATGCCCCATTGAAGCTGAGATATGGTAATCAGATCCTAAGAATTGACTTAAGGTCCGAGATTTAGTCGGTGATTCAACTATTACTAGATTTTTCAACTAACCTCCTTCACTTATAACTTATAACTTATAACTTGTAACTTGTAACTTATAACTTACTGCCATCTACTTTCCTTCTTTTGTACCATCCTTGTCAACCCCGTTAGAAGTTTAGTTTTAAACTTTTCTTCAACATTAACTATTTCTGTAATCTTTAAATTTATTTGAAAAACGACTACCATACTTCTAACGGGGTCAAGACCCTTCTCATAGATTCATAAGCAAAAATTTCCAAAAAATGATATCTTTTAAGCATGCTTTGGCAAGATTGGGTTTTTTCCATCGGCACTTGGGTTTTTGCAATCGCTCTTGTCCCAACCATTAGAGGCAAAGAAAAACCCCCACTTTGGACCAGTATTCCAACAGCCTTTTTTTTAACCCTCTTTGCGCTTACCTATTTTTCTCTTACCCTTTGGCTTAGTGCATTCTCGAGTCTACTAACAGCAACTACCTGGTATACTTTAGCTTTCCAAAAATATCGCCAAATTAGAGAATGATCAAACTCGTCGCCTTTGATTATAACGGCACTCTTATAGCCGATACTCGGCCGATTTTAGAAGGCGTAAATATTGTTTTGAAAACTTTTGGTAAAAAGCCAATTAGCCATAAAGAGTTCTTAGAAGAATTCGACATTCCTATTTCAATTGCTTATAAAAATCATGGCCTTGATCCTGACTTAATCGAAGATGGTCACAAAAAAATCTCTCAAATTTTTCATCCATTCTATGAAGACAGAGTCGCCAAAATTAGAACTCGGGCAAACGCTCGGAAAGTCCTCAAATTTTTAAAACAAAAAGGCGTAAGAAGTATTGTCTTTAGCAATCACACCCAAGATGGTGTATCAAGGCAACTTAAAAGACTAGGACTTGAACCTTATCTTGAAGCTGTCATAGCAAACCCCGAAAGACACCATGCCCTTATTCAAAGGTCTAAGGAAAACAAACTCAAAAGTTATCTGCTGGCAAAAAAACTCCAGCCTAGCGAAATTCTAATCGTTGGTGATACTATCGAAGAAATTCAGATCGCTAAATCCCTAGGCTCAATTGTTTGTTCAATTACTCATGGTAACTGTTCAACTACTCGCCTCAAAGCCGCAAAACCGGATTATTTGATTAATAATTTGGGAGAACTTATCAGAATTCTCAAAAAATTAAATACCCCAAACCCCTGAACCGTAATTTTTAACAAGTCCGCGAAGTTCCATCATAGAAAGCGCAGCTGAAATTTTGTCGATTGCTAATCCACTTTCTTGAACAAGCTTATCGATATGCCTTGTACCCCCATTCAAAATTTCAAGGATTTTTGTCTCGGTCTTATCTTTGGGCTTAACTTCTTTCTTGGACTCAACCAGTCGTTGTTTTCTTTCTATATCCAAAATTGACAAAATATCGGCAGCTTCTGTTGTTGGATGGACACCTTCCTTAATTAAATTATTGGCGCCGGCACTCATTTTGCTTGTGATCGGTCCTGGCACTGCAAAAACCTCTCTTCCCTGTTCTGCAGCTTGGCCGGCGGTGATCAAAGATCCTGAATCAATCGCTGCCTCAGTCACGACAACACCAAGTGATAGTCCTGCAATAATTCTGTTTCTGGCTGGAAAATTTGAAGGCATTGATGGAAAACCTAGAGGAAATTCAGAAACTAAAGCTCCATTTTGGGTAATTTGGTCTGCCAATGATTTATTTTCCGGAGGATAGACAAGATCAAGCCCGTTACCTAAAACGGCAATTGTTCTACCGCCCGCATCAATTGCGGACCTGTGGGCGATACTATCTATTCCTCTGGCCAAACCACTGACAATTGTTAAACCGTTTGATACTAATTCGTATGCCAATTTCTCCGTGACTTGCCTGCCATAAACTGTGGCATATCTTGCTCCAACAATGGCAATTGCTAAATCATCCTTTGGCAACAAACTACCTTTATAATAAAGTACCGGTGGCGCATCAGTAATCTGTCTCAAGTTAGCCGGGTAATCTCGATCAACCACACTGACAACTTTGATGCCTCTCTCATAAACTGTCTCTAAATAAACTTTCGGCTCAACTTTTTGGCGAAAATCAATGATATTTTGTCGCGTTTTGGTATCGATCTTAAGATTATCGATTTTTTCTGTCGGCGCTTCCCAAAATTTTCGCAACTGTTTGAAGGATTTAAGAAGATAGTTAAAAGTCGCCGTCCCAACCCCAGGTATTGCACTCGTCGCCACCCAATATGCCAGCTCTTTGTTCATAGTTCATAGTTCATAGTTCATAGTTTTAGAAATAAATCTGCTTCAAGCCCGCATCTTTGAGCAATAAACTTAGAGGCGGCGGTGACTTGTTTTTTGCGGAAGGAAAAAGTTGTCGATCCGTTATTTTTTACCAGTTCTGAGGTCACATCTTTAATACTTTTTTTATCAAACGCCAGTGCGACGCTCTTGTAATTTTTAATCGCTGCACGAATTAAAGCCTGTCCGCCAATATCCATGCTTTCGGGAAAGTTTTCTTTTTTGGATGCGTACAAATCGACGACTACTAAATCAAAAGGTTCGATCTTAAGTTTCTTAAACTCGGTAAGATGGGAACTCTTTGACCTGTCCGCCAAAATCCTCACAAAATTTTTTCTGTCTAAACTTTTAACTCTCCCACCAAAATCAAATCCCGAGACAATCGATTTTGCAACATATCCTTTCGATTTTAAATATTTGACTGTTCCTTCTGTCCCCCAAAATCTGGTCGATTTTCGATCAAGGACTTCTAGCAACGGATCAAGAACCGACTTGTCAAACACCGCCGTAAAAATGTTCTCAACAAAAATTTTATTCATAAAATTTTTGAAATGTACCACAGGTATCAAATGTACCAAAAGTATCAAAAGCTAAAAATAATTCATGTGATACTTGTAATACCTCTAGTACTTCTCATACCTATTCACTAGTGTTTAAAATGTCTTACCCCGGTAAAAATCATTGTCATCTTATGCTTTTTGGCCTCGGCAATTACTTTTGAATCGTTAATCGACCCGCCAGGTTGTAAAATCACACTTATTCCAGCTTCGGCAGCCAGTTGGATATTATCGGGAAAAGGGAAAAAAGCATCAGATGCTAGTACCGCACTCTTTGCCAATTCTTTTGCTTGGTTCAGGGCCAATTTTACAGAGTTGACGCGATTTGGCTGCCCGGTTCCCATTCCAACCATCACTTTATCCTTAACCACCACAATTGCATTTGACCTGACATGCTTAACCACCTTCCAAGCAAATTCTAAATCTTTTATCTTAGTATTATTTGGCTTACTACCAGTGACTACCTTCCAATCACCAAAAGATTCTAAAATATCGTCTGGGGTCTGAACCAAATAACCATTAAAAATTCTTGTAAATTCCAATTGCCTAGGTGGTTTCTTAGCTTTGATCACACGTAGTCGGGAGCTTCTTTTTTTAAGAGCCTCCAGTACGTTGGTATCGAAATCCGGCGCCACAATCAACTCATAAAAAACACCTTTTGTGGCTTGAACCATCTCCAATGTTGGAGATCTATTGACCGCAATAATACCCCCAAAAGCACTCACGCAGTCAGCTGCATAGGCAAGTTGATAAGCCTCTTTTAAATCATCTCGTGAAGCAATACCGCTGGGATTACCGTGTTTGATTATTGCAACCGTCGGCTCACTAAATTCCAAAACCAACCGCCAAGCATGATTGGCGTCACCTAAATTGTTATGGGAAAGTTCAATTCCGGCAAGCTGCTCATATCCCGGCGATGAATCCGTTAGGTAAAAGGCGCTTTTCTGATGGGGATTTTCCCCATACCTCATGTCTTTGTATTTTTTGAGTTTTAAAAATAAATTTTTAGGCAAATTTAAATTCTTCATAGTTTCTAGTTTCTGGTTTCTAGTTTCTGGTTGCTAAACCACCAGTCCAAAATTTCCCGCGCTGCTGGCCCGGCCACACTCGATCCCTCCCCGCCATTTTCAATAATTACTGTAACCGAAATTTCGGGTTTCTCATAGGGAGCAAAAACCGTAAACCAAGCGTGGGGATCACCCAAAGCCCTTTCAGCTGTACCGGTCTTACAGCCCACTTTATATGGTGCGTTAAAAAATGGCCAACCGGTCCCTCCTTTTTCGCAAGCCTGCTGCATTCCCTGCCGGACTATTTGAAAATTTTTTTCGCCAACAGGACTATCAGCTGAAACTTTGCTTTCCATCTTAATGTTATTACCGTCCCCACTTCCAATTTGCCTAACTAAATATGGCCTGGTTAACTTCCCGCTGGCCATAAAAGAAGTAATTGTGCTCATCTGAAGAGGCGTTGCCAGCACAAAACCCTGACCAATACCAAAATGTAAGGTATCTCCCAAATACCAATCTTGACCATAAGTCGATTTTTTCCAAGTTTCATCCGGCACCAACCCCACTGATTCATAAGGCAAATCAATCCCTGTTTTTTGACCAAGTCCTAATTTTTTGGCCATCTCGCGCAAGCTGTCAAGACCTGTCTTTTCGGCCAGTCGATAAAAAAAGATGTCATTTGAACGAGCAATCGCCCACTCAATTTTGATCTTACCATCACGACCGCCATAAGAAAGATAATACCAGTTGACGAAACGCGTATCTCCCAGATAAAACTCGCCGACATCTTCAATTTCGGTGTCTTGCGTTATCGCACCGGACTCCAAACCGGCTAAGGCCGAAACTATTTTAAATATCGATCCCGGAGGATAAACTCCCTGGATTGCCCGGTTGAAAAATGGCTCATCTTTGTCTTGGAGATATTTATCAACTTGTCCCGGATCAAATGACGGCAAAGAAACCAAGGCCAAAACTTCACCGGTTTTAGGATTTTGAATAACTGCCGCTGCTTTTTTGGAGCCGATCTTTTGGCTGTGCTTTTGGAGAATATCAAAGGCAATCTTTTGCAAATCTCCGTCAATCGTTAAATGCAAATCTTTGCCATCCTCCCCTGGCTCGCTGTCTAAAATCGAAACTGACCTGCCTAATGCATCAACTTCAATAATCTTCCTGCCGAGCTTTCCTCTTAAAAAATCATCATAAGTTTCCTCCACTCCAAGACTGCCCATTCGGGTGGCTGGTGAAACCCCACTTGTATAACCCAAAACATGGGCAGCTTTCTGGCCAAGTGGATACTGGCGATTTAGGCTGTAAACTATTTGGCCAAGTTCTCCTTCGAAATTCTCACTGGCTAACGATTGGCTTTCCAACTCTTTTGCGGCAGATTGACTAATTTCCGAAGTCTGCGACCCTTTTTTTAATAAATAAACGTCACTGGACTGCGCCAAGACCACCCCATTCCTATCAAAAATCCTGCCGCGCTTAGGTTCAATATCAACCAGTTTAACTCTATTGCCTTCGGCCAAGGCTCTGTTTTTCTCCCCGCCAATAATCATCAGCATGAAAAGACGGGCAAGAAAAATCAAAACTACCAAAAAAATCGCCAGATAAAAAATGGAGAAACGCAAAGAAGTCAGTTCCAAGTCGCTATGGACGAAACTTTCCTCAAGACGATTTTTACTAACCCTCCACCTTTTTCTGTTTTCTTGAGAAATGCTATCGACAAGTCCCCAGTGGATTATCTTTGATCTAATTTGCTTCCCCATGCTTCTAAGTTTTTTGGGCTAACTTTTTTAAAAGATCATCATTTTCCAAAAGCCTACTACAACCCCAAACAACTGCATAAAGCGGTTGGTTGCAAATCGAAACCGGCATTTTGGTCTCGATAGATATTAGTTTTGGCAAACCGTAGATTTGCGCTCCGCCGCCACAAAGAACAATTCCCCGCTCGGCAACATCGGCGGCAAGCTCCGGCGGCATATCCTCAACGACATCTTTAATTGCTTGGACAATCGTATTAATGGTGGGAGATAGAGCTTCCCTAACTTGAACCGAAGACAATTTAATTGACTTAGGCAGACCTCTTTCTAAATCCTGACCGCGCACGACCAGTTCTTTCTCAACTCCCGCAGGGTAAGCACTACCAAGTAAAATTTTTATCTCTTCGGCTGTTTTTTCGCCTAAGGAAAGTGAATGTCGCGACCGAACGTAATTTATAATGTCCAAATCCATGGTATTGCCACCAATTTTCAAAGATCGGCCAACGACAATTCCTCCCAAAGAAATCACCCCAATTTCGCAAGTTCCACCTCCAATGTCAACAATCATTGAGCCGCAAGGCTCATCTATTCCAAGACCGGCTCCGATTGCCGCTGCCAGAGGCTCTTCCACTAAAAAAACCTCGCGAGCGCCGGCAGCTTTTGCCGCATCCAAAAGCGCCCGCCTTTCCACTTCTGTTGTTTGCGAGGGGATTCCGATAACTACTCTTGGCCTGGGGATTGAAAAACCTCCGCCAGGCCTTTTGTGAATTTTTTTAACAAAAGAGGAAAGCATTGCCAAAGTTGTATCAAAGTCTGAAATCACACCATCTTTTAAAGGTTTGATAACGACAATGCTTGCCGGTGTTTTGCCTAACATTTTTTTTGCTTCTTGGCCAATGGCCATAATTTTTTTAGTTTTTTTATGCTGGGCGATAAGGGAGGGTTCATTAATCATGATGCCTTTACCGCGCACATGAATAAGGGTATTAACAGTCCCCAAATCTATTGCTAAATCTTGCGAAAACCGTCCGAGGATATGATCAATAACAGGAATCATGACAGTTGCTAAACGACTAAAGCTTTAATAAATCCTAATTTCTAAATCCTAAATCCTAAACAATCCCAAAATTCTAATTCTCAAAAACAAGTTTTTTAATTTTGAATTTTGAACATTTGTATTTTGTTTAGAATTTAGATATTAGTGCTTAGTGCTTATTACGTTGGTCTTAAACCGTCTGCCAAGGTGAGCCTCGTATTTGGCAAGTTGTTAAGCGTTAAGCATCAAGTATTTCGTTAAGAGCGTTAGTCGTTAGTCGTTCAGCGTTAAGCGTCTGGTTGAACGCAAGCAGTATAACTGATTAAGGAAATTTGCTCAATTGCCGATTTGGAGATTAAGGAGTGTCTGTTGCTACAGCTGGCTGAGTTTCTTCAGTTTCGCCATCTCTTGTTATTAAAATCTCTCGCCTAACACCCTTTCTTTTAATTTCTGCGCGAAAACCATCCTTTTGTCTCTCTAAGCTACGAAGATCCTCAAAAGGCTCAGTTACTTGACGTCCTTCCGGTGTAACAATCAATAGTTTACTTATTGTATGTTGTCTATCTTTAAGCTCAACAACGGCAAGATTAAGATCAGGGGTCGCTTGATAACCACCAAGGGAATATTTTCCTTTAAATAAACTGCTACCATTAAGGGCTACAGATATCTTTTCGTCATCTCCAGCAATCGTGAAAACTCTTGAACTGTCCTCATTTACCAGAAAATGGACACGTCCTCCTTCTGCCAATAATTGGCTATTAGAGAAGACATAATCCCTATCCCATCTGGTGTTACCCCACCTATTATACTTATGGCCCATCCAAACTATCGGCATCTCATAAGTAACGACAGAGGCAACACAAAACTCACCTTTTACTTGAACACCGATACAACTCTCAACGGTGTCTTCTCCTAATGTAAAAACTTCAAGTCTAGTTCCCTTATCTGTAACCTTAGCTAAAACCAACTGTTGAATTGCATCTGATTTAGGAATAGTTGTAATTTTCCGTTTTGACATACCAAGGAAATGGTTAGTCGTTCTCCCGATATAGTACGCTGATTGTCTACCATCTCTATCGCTGACAGTAACTAATAATCTGGAAAAGTCAGCAGAATGTGTCACATCTGGAATCCTAGCAAATTCTCCCCTTAATACAATTTGACCATCCCTAATTACACTAAGATCATTTCCTTCGAATCCGACTCCGACTGCGTGTTGACCATCCTTAGAAACACTACGTATATCTACTTTTGAAAAAAAGAGTTCTGGATCAGTCGGTCCAGTCGGTATATTGGAAATATCCACATTTTTCTGCTCGGCCCACCTCGCTAGTGCTTGTGCAAAAGTAACGCCTTCGAGCAGTGTTTCTTTTATCCTGATTGGAGGTCCTTCTGGTCTTGCCATAACTATGGGGCAAATTCTAACACAAGCGGCCAAAATGTCAAGTTGGCATTGCGTAAAAATTTTTGGCCTGCTAACATTTGTGGCGTGATTGGCAAAATTTCAAAATTTATTGACCAAATAATTTGGAGTTCATTTTTAGCCCTGGCTGTCGTCACTCCCTTAATTTTCTCCACCAAAAACTCCGAGCTTTTTGAAGTTCCCAAAATGCATTTTGTCTATTTGGCAGCTACAGTTATTTTATTTCTGACGCTAATTAAGTTTATCCTGCAGGGCAGAATTGTAATCCCAAAAAATTTGGTAGTGATAACCTTCTTAATCTTCATAGCCATCCAAATCTTCTCAACCTTTTTTTCAATTGATAAATTTACGTCAGTCTTCGGTTATCCTTCCCGCTTAAATGGAGGCTTAATTTCACAATTCGCCTATCTCACTATTTTTGCTGCAGCCCTTGTTAATCTCTCTTTGGAAAAAGCCAAAAAACTAATAATCGTAACTGTCCTGGCTGCTCTGGCGGTTTCGCTTTGGGGAATTCCTGCACACTTTGGTAGAGATCCGTCATGTCTGATCTTAACTGGCAAACTTAATTCAACTTGCTGGCAAAAAGATTTTAATCCGCAACTGCGAATTTTTTCGACTTTAGGCCAACCGAATTGGCTTGCTTCTTATCTTATAGTTATCTTACCTTTTTCGATTGCTCTGGCAGTCACTTGGCCGAAAAAGAACCTCCAGATTTTTTTAACAGCTGTCGGTTTAGTAATCTTTATGGCACAGGTTCTGACCAACTCGCGAGCCGGGCTACTCGGATTTGCTGTTGCTGCTGTAATCTTCCTAATACTTTTAGGCATCAAATCTATTAAACAGGATGCCAGAATTTTATCGATCTTTGGCATCGGATTTTTGGCGATTGCCCTAATTTTTGGAACTACTCTTTTTGCAAGAATTGGCAATCTCGTCACTAAAAATCATAAACCAGATCAAAACACTAGCAGCCAACTGTCAGATGTCAGTCGTCAGATGTCAGTTGTCAACACTTCCGGCCCAACCGAATCATGGCAAATTCGATTAATTGTTTGGCAAGGTGCAGCCAAAGCCTTTAGCAAACGTCCAATTCTAGGCTGGGGCCCGGAAACTTTTGCTTATTCTTACTATTTTTTCAGACCGCTTGCTCACAACAACACTACTGAATGGAATTTTTTCTACAATAAGGCCCACAATGAATTCCTAAATTACCTTGCCAACATTGGTCTTTTAGGAACAGTTGCCTATATTGCTTTGCTGGCTGTTACTGTTTGGACTTTTTATAAATCGACCAAGAAGAACACCAAAAACAATCAATCTATATTTCCAAAGGCAACCATTGCCTCAATCTTGGGCTATCAAACAACAATTGTCTTTGGTTTTTCAACAGTCGCTACTCAACTTATTATGTTTCTTCTTATCGCCTGTGTCTTAATACTAACCAAAGACCTGCCTGCCGGCAGGCAAGGTAAAAATCTACAATCGATTGAAATTAAATTACCTAAAACCAAAATAAAATATGCTCTGATTACGGTTGTTTCCATCATCGGACTTTTTGTACTGACAATTCCCATCCGTTTTTATTTCGCCGATCTGTTCATCGAAAGAGCCAAAAAATTAGACCCCCAAGATTTTGACCGCTCGCTTATTGCTTACGATAGTGCAGTTACGCTTTTCCCTGCCAAAAATCCTTTTTATCTAGCAGACGCAACCTATGCTATGGCTATCTATGCAAGTACTACTGATAATAATGATTTGGCAAAACAACTTGCCCAAAAATCAGACGAGCTCTCGAAGTCGGCGGTTAGACTTTCTCCGAACAATTTAATAATTACAAGACGAATTGCCTCAAGTTACCTGCTGATTTCAGACCTGCCTACCGGCAGGCAGGTTGATCAAAGTTTTGGCTCCAAAGCTTTGGCTGAGGGTCAAAGACTTGTCGAACTTGCGCCAACAGACCCTCAATCCTATCTCTCCCTTGCCAAGATCCAAGCAGGCCTGGATCAAAAAGAAGAAGCAAGACTCACTTTAGAAAAAGCTCTTAATCTTAAACCGGATTATCAAGAAGCCAGGGAATTACTTGAACAATTGACAATTAACAATTGACAGTTGACAATTGACCTGATGAATTTACAAAGAACTGATCCACAAATCGCTACTTTAATTAAGGCAGAAGAAAAAAGACAAAAAGAAGTCCTAGAATTGATCCCTTCCGAAAATTATGCATCAGCTGCAGTGATCGAGGCGCTTGGATCAGTTCTAACCAATAAATACTCTGAGGGTTATCCAAAAAAACGTTACTATCAGGGAAACCGTTTCATTGACGAAGTGGAAATACTTGCCCAGGAGCGTGCCAAAAAATTATTTGGTGTCCCTTATGTAAATGTTCAAGCTCTTTCCGGCTCTCCTGCTAATACCGCAGTCTATTTTGCACTTTGCGATTACAAAGATAAAATCATGGGTCTTTCGCTGGCCTTCGGTGGACACTTAACTCATGGTTTGCCTCTTAATTTTTCGGGAAGATTTCTAACTTCAGTTCAATATGAACTTGGAAAAGACGGTTATTTGGATTATGACGCAATCGAAAAACTAGCCACAAAAGAAAAACCCAAAATTATAATTTGTGGCTATACCGCCTATCCTCGCATTATCGACTTCAACAAATTTGCCCAAATCGCAGATATTGTAGGCGCATATCTTTTGGCAGACATCGCCCACATCGCTGGTCTTATTGTTGCCGGTGTTCACCCAAGCCCCACGCCTTACGCCCACATAATTACAACCACCACCCACAAAACTCTTCGAGGCCCTCGAGGTGCATTGATAATGGTCACTGAAAAAGGCCTCAAAAAAGATCCTGATCTTGGCAAAAAGATCGACTCTGCCATTATTCCAGGTCTTCAAGGTGGACCTCACGACAATCAAACTGCTGCTATTGCCGTTGCTTTGAAAGAAGCATCGACTCCGGCGTTTAAGAATTACGGAGCTCAAATAGTTAAAAACGCCAAGGCGCTTGCCGCCTCACTTTCTGACTTTGACTTTGACTTATCAAGCGGCGGTACCGACAATCACCTTATTCTTGTCGACCTTCGCAATAAAAATGTCAACGGCGCCCTCGCCGCCATGGCACTTGAGGTTGCCAACATTGTCGTTAATAAAAACGCCGTCCCCTTCGACACAATGCCGCCGTTTTACCCTTCGGGAATCCGTCTTGGTACCCCAGCTATAACTACTCGCGGAATGAGGGAAAGAGAAATGTCAAAAATTGCCGCTTGGATTAACCAGGTTATCGAAGAAGTTAAAGGTGAAAAATTGCCTGAAAATAAGCAGAGCTTGCGGTCCTCGACTTCGTCTGCGGGCCTAAAAGAAAAAAGAAGCGAATTTATGAAATACTTCAAAGCACAAATTGTCAAAAACAAAAACTTACTCGCCATCGCTAGAGAAGTAAAAAACCTTTGCTCAAAGTTCCCAATTCCCCAATGAGAAAAAAGGCAACTCTATTTTGGCTTCTGCTTCTCATTGTGATTGTCTCGCTTTTTTTTCGCTTTTACAATTATAAAAATTTTCAGTTTTGGACCTCTGACGAAGAAATAGCCGCAGCAGTTGTTCGAAGAATAATTGTCGAAAGAAAACCGGCATTAATTTCTCCTAACATCACGATTGCTACTAGCCTTGGCCCGTTTTTCCACCTCTTGTCTGTTCCTCTTTTTCTGGCATCCAACCTTAATCCAATCCCAGTTCTTTTTGCAATGGGTTTTGTGGGAGTTCTAACCACAATCATGATTTTTCTAACAGGAAAACTGGTGAACAAAAATTTGGGACTCATTGCCTCTCTTCTCTACGCCTCATCGTTTGTAGCAGGCCTTTTTGATCGCCGGTGGTGGCCTCTCAGTTTAAATCCGCTCCTGGTTTCATGTGCCATTTATTCTCTCTATCAAATAATCGCTTTTAAAAAATACTGGTTTTGTCTTCTTCTGGCAGTCTCTATCGGCTTTGCCGCTCATGCCGACCCGTCTTTGGGAATAATTGTCCTAAGCACCATTTTTACTTTTATTTTTTTGAAAATCCCAATAAAAAGAAGGGAGTATCTTGGAGGATTTTTCGTTCTCTTAGTTTTCGCCGCTCCTCTCCTGCTATTTGAAATTCGCCACCCGGGCACAATCTTCCACCCTTTAAATCAAGCATTACACAGAACAACCAATATAAGTCTGCAAAAACCCGCATTTAATTTAGATTTTTTTACCCAAGGGGTCAGTTTATTTGCAAGACTAATCGCAGTCAAACCTACTAACTTTGCAGAGATTCAACTGGTCTCAGGCTTTAATCCAACACCACCCCTATTCCCTTTACTTACAAAAACTCTTGCAGTGCTTTTTTTCTTATTCCCTTTTTACAAATTCTTGATAATGAGAAAGAGAAATTTACCGGAAAAAAAATTTCTTTCTCTTCTTTACATCTTTTTATTTTCTTTTATTGGCGCATCTTTCCTTTATTCTTTATCATTTAAAAGGATAGTTCATCAGAATTTTTATAGTATTCTCTTTCCAGTATTTTTTTTACTGGCTGGCTATACAATTCAGAAGTTACCAAAGAAAAAATTAATTATTCCTTTTCTTCTTGCATACTTTTTGGTAAATGCTTATAGCATGACAGGCTCGTCCGTTAAATATCCTCTTTATCAAAAACTACAAATCGTCTCAGAAATCTCCTCAAAACTTGAAAGACATGATTTTTCACTATACGTCCAAGGAAACGAATTTTTTAATGGAAGCGGCTTTACTGAACTTTTTATTCTCACAAATAAATATCCAAAAAAAAGTTACATCTATCCATTTTATGACTGGATGTATCAAGCATATAGCTTATATGCCGTTAAACCCGAAAATAAAGATCAGGAAAAAATAGTAATTATACAAAGTTCCGAAAGTCCCACAAATTATAAAAATGTAGAATTCTCAACAAAAATCGGGAGCATGAAAGCCATCCTACTTGATAATTCTAGTGGTTGGTTTAATGAGTCCAATTTAAGATAAAATATTCAAGATGACAAAATTATTAGACGGAAAAATTGTCAGAGATAAAATTGCCGAAAAACTCAGATCTCAGATCTCAAGGCTCAAACCTAAACCCAGACTGGTTATCATCCAAGTCGGTGATCTTGCCGAGTCAAACACTTATATTCGCCAAAAAATCCTTTTTGGTGAAAAAATCGGGGTAATTGTAAATCATCTGAAGTTTGACGAAAAAATCAATCAAGAAAATCTAATCACTCAGATCTCAAAACTCAATACTGATTCCACAGTCAGTGGAATCATCGTCCAAATGCCCATACCCGCCCGTCTTGATAAAGACGAAATAATTGACGCAATTGATCCTAAAAAAGACGTAGATGGGTTAACCTCAACCAATTTGAAACTACTCTGGGAAAATCGATCCGGAGGATTTATTCCTGCAACCACCAAGGGAATTCTTGAACTTCTGGATTTTTACAAAATTCCAGCATCTGGCAAAAAAGTAATTATTGTTGGCAGATCTTTTCTTGTCGGCAAGCCAACTGCCTTGGCTTTTCTTAATCGAGACGCTACTGTCACAATCTGTCATAGAGAAACTAAGAACTTGAAACTCGAAACTAGAAATGCCGATATTTTAATTGTGGCAGTTGGCAAACCAAATTTAATTACGAAAGATTATGTTAATAAAAATCAGATTGTTATTGATGTCGGAATTAATGTGATCGATAACACGAAACAAGAAACAGGAAACAAGAAACCGGAAACCGAGCCGGTTAACAGAAAAATCGTTGGTGATGTCGACTTTGACAGTGTTTCAAAAATTGTCAAGGCAATCTCCCCTGTCCCCGGCGGCGTCGGCCCCCTTACCGTTGCCTCACTTTTTGAAAATCTCCTCGAAGCATTTCAAAATCAATCATAATATCCACTAAACCTTCTTCTCGCTTCTTTTATTTTTAAGGCCTCCCTAACTCTTCCCCAAAAAACACCGATATCATCTCCCTTCGCTACGATACCGATACCAACCTGTCCAAATTCAATGTAAAGTGGTCTTTCAGACGAACAACGCGACGAAGGAATTACATCATCTGATCGATGATCAACCGTAACTCGAACACTAGCCAGGCCTTCTGCAGCTTCAAAATAAACATCAAGGTCATCTCGACTGATAATTTTCAAAACACTAATTGTTTTTTTATGAGAAATTCGCCTTTCAGTCATGACCATCAAATTATAAAACTTTACACTTACAAATTAAAAATCTAAAATCAGCACTATGTATGCGGACGTTGTTGTTCTAACCTATCAATCACCGGAAATTAACTCATACACTTATGAAGTTCCAGAAGAATTGGAAAAATTGATAAAACCCGGCCAATTAGTAAAAATACCTTTTGGCAAAAGAACACCCTCCGGTCTTGTGCTTAGCACAAGCCGAAAAATTTCAAATTTCAAATTTCAAATTTCAAATTTAAAGAAGATCTCTAAAATTCTTTTTCAAACGCCCCTTCTACTTCCCTATCAAATTAAACTCCTAAAATGGCTTGCTTTTTATTATCATGCTCCCATGGTCAACTGTCTTGAGGCAATGTTGCCGGAAATACCCAGTAAAATGCTCAATGCTCAACGACTAACGACTAACGCAGAAAATGATTTAAGCGTTAGACGTTGGGCGTTAGACGTTAGTCAAACTTTAATTCTCGTTCCCACCATCAACCGCCTTCCAGAAACTTTAGCAAAATTCCCCCACGCCAAAAACTATCTCCTCTACCATAATCAACTCAAAACCTCCGACAGGTTTGAAACCTGGTTAAAAATCCTTTCCGGAAATCACGATCATGTCTTTGGCTCACGCTCTGCCATTTTTTCACCATGTCCAACTCTTGCAAAAATAATTATTTTCGATGAACATGATGGAGCGTATAAAGATGAAAGGTCGCCATATTTCGACACCTTAACCGTTGCCGAGAAACTAAGTGAAATCACTGGCGCAAAAATCCAAATCTTCGACTCATGCCCAAAAATAACTACCTATTTTTCTCACCCAACTGAAATCCAAATACCAAAAGTTGCCAAAAACAGACCTAAAGTCAAAATCGTCTCAATGGTTGATGAAAGAAACGCCGGAAATATTTCACCTTTATCAGAAATTTTGATATCCCTCCTTCGTCAAACCCACCAAAAGGGTGGTAGGTCTCTTCTTTTTTTGAATAGGAAAATCCAGTCTGGTCAGATCCATTGCAACAATTGTCATCGCCAAAGTTTTGTTTCTACTAAACCTCAAGCCTGTCCCCTTTGTAATTCGCAAGACATCTGGTTTTACTCACTAAACATCGCCACTCTTGCAAACACTGTCAAACAAATTATTCCCAAAGCATCAATTCGCTTAATCGCCGAAGGCCACAAACTACCAACTACTAACTACCAACTACCCACTATTGACATTGCCACTTCTACTATCTTTTATGCCCAAATTTTTCAAAAATATGATCTTGTTTGTCATATCTCGACAGATTCCATTCTCAATACTCCTGACTTTGTCACATCAGAAAAAGCATTTAATCAAATTATAGATCTTAAGAGGTTAACGAAAGAAAATGGCCTACTGCTTTTGCAAACGTTTAAGCCCCAAAACCCGCAAGTCCAGACTGCGGCTTCAGGCGATTGGCATGCATTTTATAAAAGCCATCTTGCGGAGCGAAAAATGCTTTTCTACCCACCATTTGCCCTACTTATAAAGCTATCAATCCGTGGTAAAAATATTGAAAAAATTTCCCAACTGGCCCAAGATATTGCCCTACAACTTAAAGAAAAATCGGGAAGTCTTAGTTCTGATATCTTTGTCCTCGGTCCATATCAACCAGTTTTCAGCACAAAAATCCCTCGCTATAATATAATTCTAAAGATTAAACTTGACTCTTACAGTTTGAAGTCAAGAGAAAAAGCAATGGCCCAACTTTCAGATTTCTTAAGTATTGCAAGTCAAGAATGGCAAATAACTATTGAGCCGGATAGTTTGAACTGAAATGATAAAACCTATTTTAACCTTACCAAACAATAAGCTCAGAGAGACATCTCAAGAAGTAATAGGTTTTGACAAAAATCTCCAGAAATTGATTACCGATCTTTCCGATACTCTTCAATCCCAAATCGACCCGCCAGGACTTGGACTTTCTGCATCCCAAATTGGAATTTTCAAAAGAGTCTTTGTAGCTATGATTAGAAACAAAGTAAAGGCTTTTGTAAATCCGAAAATTCTAAAATCTTCGCAAAACCAAGTGGCTCTTTTGGAAGGCTGCTTCTCTGTACCCGAGCTTTACGGACATGTAATAAGACCTGCAGAAATCGACTTAGAAGCTCAAGATAGAAATGGCAAACAAATAAAAGTCCATTACAAAAGTCTTCCCGCCAGAATTATCCAGCATGAAATTGATCATCTCAATGGAATCTTATTCATCGACCACATCCATGACCAAAATGGCAAAATTTTTCAAGTCGAAAAAGATAAAAAGGGCAAAGATCAACTTGTCGAAATCACATATGCATGAAAGGAGTCAGGTTCTTTGAAGCTCATATTTTTGGGAAATACCAAATATTCGGTAATTGGTCAGAGAATAATCCATGAAATTTATCCTCTTTCTTTAGTAGTTACTATTCCCGACCGACCGTCCAGCAGGAAAAAAGAATTAAAACCAAGTCCAGTTAAAACTTTTTCTAAAGAAAACAACATTCCAGTCATCGAAACCGATGAACTCGACAATTTGGTAATTGACAAAATCGACAAATTAAAACCAGATTTTTTAATTGTAGAAGATTACGGCCTGATTTTACCTAAAGAACTACTTAATTTAGCAAAATACGCTTCTCTCAATATTCACCACTCGCTTCTTCCAAAATATCGGGGTCCTTCCCCTGCTCCAGCTGCAATTTTGGCAGGTGAAGAAAAATCAGGAGTAACCATCATCAAAATGACCGAAAAAGTCGATGCCGGTGATATTCTAGCCCAAAAGGAATGTGAACTTGCACCCAATGAAACTACTGACTCACTTTTGACGAAACTTAACGCTTTGGGCGGCCAACTTGTATGCCAAGTTATCAGAGCTTATCTCAAATACATGCATCTCCACCACCCCCGGGGTGAAATCAAGACGAAACCTGGAATGCACCCAATATTTCTTCCCCCTAAACCTCAAGATGAGTCACAAGCCACCTATACTCACCGATTAAAAAAAGAAAACGGATTTATAAATTTTGAAAATCCACCCAATCCTCAAACTTTCAACCGCATGGTCCGCGCTTTTTATCCCTGGCCGGGCACATGGTCGAAAGTCAAAGTGAAAAGTGGAAAGTCAATAACTATTAAATTTCTGCCGGGAAATTTGATTCAGCCCGAAGGCAAAAAACCAATGACAATCAAGGAATTTTTAAATGGCTATCCGGAAGCAAAAGATTTAATCGATAAAATTTATCTTATCCCAACAACCCGTAATAAGGTCTGACCTTAAAATTCAAGCGTTAAAGTTTGTGGAGAGTAAATTGGGTTAAACAAAAGAGATTATCGAAAAATTATTTAAGCAGAGGCTATCGGAGTAGTTTCTTTGACTGTTGGAGTTATCACTGTCTCTTGATTTTTCTTCCCTTCAGGTTTTTTCATTTGCTCTTTCACTTTTCTCAAACATTTTGTGCAAAGGCGCATGGTTCTGCGTACACCTTTGTAGGTAACCTTAACACTATGCAAATTGACCTGCCAAACAGCCCGTTTTTTAGTCGCCCGCATTGCCCAGCCCCCGCCATACTGATGGGCACCGCACTTTTGGATCATTGAACTTTTTTTGCAAATATCACAAATACGCATGATTGATTTCGCTTAACACTTAAAGCAAAACGACTAACGCAAATCAAACTTCTAGCGTTAGTCTTTAGTCGTTTAGCGTTCAGCAATTATCTGCTAGAATATACCATAACACCCGAGTAACCGACAACCTGCCTACCGGCAGGCAGGCCTAACTTATGCTTATCATAAATTTACTGCAAGCAAATCCGATTGTCGCTCTTGCTTTTATAGCTGGCCTAGTCATCGCCATCACTATCCATGAATTCGCCCATGCCTTTGTTGCTTATAGACTTGGTGATCCGACAGCTAAACTTGCCGGCCGCCTTACCTTAAACCCAATGTCCCATCTTGACCCAATTGGTACGCTCGCTCTTCTGATCATCGGCATCGGCTGGGGAAAACCAACGCCATTTGATCCATTTAATTTAAGGAATATCAAAAGAGACTCTGCCTTAATTTCTGTTGCCGGCGCAGTTTCCAATTTTTTACTAGCAATTCTAATTTCAATCCCCTATCTAGTAGCTTATTTCACCGGTAATCTTTCTGTGACTTTAAATTCCATCTATCAAATACTTTCAATCATCATTTGGATCAATTTGATTCTAGGAGTTTTTAATCTAATTCCCATCGCGCCACTTGACGGTTTCAAAGTCCTGGCCGGCCTTTTACCCAGAGAATGGTATCGAGATTTTATCCAAACCGAACGATATGGCATTTTCATTCTCTTGCTACTCCTAATTACCGGTGCTGTCGGTAGAATTCTTTTCCCAATTGTTTCTTTCTTTTTTGCTTTTTTAATCCCCGGCCTTATTCCCCCATTCTAACTAGAAACTTGAAACCTGAAACTTTAAACCAAAATAAAGATCTCCGATTGTTTCCTATTTCCTGTTTCTAGTTTCCAGTTTATAGGGTTTATTGTTCCCAGTTGACGCCAGTGGTATTATTAAATTGGTTCACAGGAAACTTAAAAACCCTGCTTGGATCGCACATTAAAAGTCTTAGTCAATATTCTTCGCTTTATGGTTACTCTAGGGAATCCGGAGTTCACCCTGAGTGTATCGAAGGGTGACAGGATACCCACTTAGGTTAAACCGGAGAAGGACTAAGCCATGCGTCTAAAGTAGGGTTTTGGTATTATCAAAAAAACCGCACATCTGCGGTTTTTTAAATTTACTTGGAGCCGATTATTACTTCAATGTCTGCAGAATCTGTGGCAGCTAAATCGTCGCTGCTAACCTTAACAGAATATTTGTCAGAAAGATCACCAAACAATACCTCTTGAAAATTCTTAAAACTTTCTTTAAAACGAACCATTGTTTGCTCAAAATCGAAATTGTCAGCATTTCCTATCTCGGAAACCTTATAACCCTTACCTTCCAGTAAATCTTTAACCGAAGAAGCCACTCCGGCCTTACCACTACCATTTAAAACTCTAATTTTGGCCTGGCTTTTGTCAATTTCTGCACCAGTGGAAGCCTCTGGGGTCGGGCTAGTTTGACTAAACTCAAAAGGCGTCGGAGAAGTTTCCTCTTGGGCGCTTGGCTTCAACTTTGAAAGAGGACCAATTCCCTTAACAAACGCAAAAACTAATGCTCCGATGATAATTAATATTATCAGTATCCAAAGCCACTTGGCGTTTTTTTCTTGGGACTCCTGATAAATTGGGCTACCCGCTGTCGGTGTTTGCTGTTGTTCGTCCATTTTTAAAAGTTCTGCTGATATATATCTTTTAAGCTGGGGAAATTGTATCAGATCAAGTCAAGTTTTCGCAAGAAAATTGCCCAAGATTTATGATTGGAGTAAAATTGTAGAGTTCCTGCCGAGATAGCTCAGCGGTAGAGCAATCGTTTTGTAAACGATAGGTCGCGGGTTCGAATCCCACTCTCGGCTCAATACCGCTGGGATGGCAGAGTGGCCAATTGCAACGGTCTGTAAAACCGTCGCCCGCAAGGGCTCCGCAGGTTCGAATCCTGCTCCCAGCACTTTTGCCCAGATGGTTCAGTGGCAGAACGCGTCCTTGGTAAGGACGAAGTCGCGGGTTCGATTCCCGCTCTGGGCTCACTCTAATTCACATCCTCCAGTACTCCTGTTAAAATAAAATCAATGCCCATCCATAAAAGAATTTCTAATAATATATCGAAGTGGGAAGTTAGAAAAAGGAAATTGAAAAGGGGCTTTTCATTGGTCGAGTTATTAATTGTCATTCTTCTGCTCGGGCTCATAAGTATCGTCATATTCTCGGCAATTTATATAGGGCTTCAAGGAGTCAAGACTACGTATCTACGAATCCATGCAAGAACCATCGCCACCGAGAAAATGGAGGAATTAAAAAATATGCCTTACGACTTGTTGACAACCCAAAATGGAACTATCGTTCCCCAAGGTTCTATCCCTGACTATCAAGATGTCGTAAAGGCAAACACAACATTTAACGTCAATATTATCATAGCCTATGTTGACGACCCTTTCGATGGAAACGCTGAAGGCACTATACCCGGCAAGCCACAAGACATTTATCCTTATGACTATAAAAGACTCGAGGTTAAAGTATCTGAAAAAGGCAAAACTAGCCTTCTTGCCAAACTTACCTCCGACGTCTCTGCCAAGGCTGCGGAAACTGAAACCAATACCGGAATTCTATTGGTAAAAGTCATCAACGCCATGGGAAATCCAGTTCCTCTGGCAGAGGTTGTAATAAACAACCCAGATGTTTCCCTTAATCAAATCATCACTAGCACTGATGTAGACGGTAAGGTAATGGTCCCCAAACTGCCGCCTGATGACAACTATGAAGTAATAGCGTCTCTTTCGGGCTACAGCACAGAAAAAACTTATCCTTCAACAATTGACAATCCAAACCCGTATATCCGAAACGTCAATATCTTAGTTCAGCAAGTTGCCAATCTTACCTTAACGATAGATAAAACAGCAAATCTTGAAATCACTGCCATCGATAGTGCTTTGCTAACTCCTCTTTCAGGCATTTCCCTAACGACCAGAGGAGACAAACTTATCTACGAAAATCCCAATGTCTATAAGTACGAAAATACCCAAAGTACAAACTTTGAAGGCAAAATTATACTTTCAGATATTGAATGGGATAGCTATATTATTACTCCCCAAACCGGCTACTATGTGTCGAGCACCTCTCCTCAGCAAAAGATTTCTCTCGCTCCAGACGCAACACTTCCCGTTATTGTAAGACTAACTTCCTCCCTAACGGCACCAACAATCAAATCTCATTCTCCAAAAATTGCTTCTTCCGACTCAACAGTAAATGTAACAATTGATGGTACTAATCTACTGGATACCTCAACTGTCAAACTTACCAGAAGCGGAAAACCTAGTATTGTCGCTACAAAAGTTGTTGCTATTCCTGATAATACTCAACTAACTGCCACTTTTGATCTAACAGGGGCTGATTCTGATATCTGGAACCTTGAAGTTAAAAATCCTAACGATGAATTTGCAACCCAGCCGGAAGACTTCACTATCCAATGAAAAAAGGTTTTACAATCTTAGAAATACTCATAACTTTTACCATCCTAGCCATCATCTCCATGACACTGGTCGCTTTCATTTATAACTCATATAAATCATTTCACAAAGGAGAAAGCGCAACCAGGCTCCAAAATGACTCAATAGCAGCATCAATGCTTATAGAAAAAGAATTAAGAGCTACGACTGAGGTTATCAACCCATCTTCAAACACACTCACGATCCGCGCTTATGCCATCTCGTCATCAACCCCACCGGACGAAATCCGCTATTTTATCCAAAACAGTCAGCTTAAGCGCGGCTTAATTCCACCAACAGGCAGTCCACCAAACTACACCTACAATCCAGCGAGTGAAACAATCAAAGTCATTGCCAATAATGTTATCTCTAATCCACTTTTTGAGTATTTCGATCAAAACGGTATCCAGCTTACCTCACCTGTCCCAGCTGCCAGTGTTACTCTTATCAAAGTTAACTTAACGATCGATGACGATCCTAACAAACCTCCAGAAGCAATTTCAACATCTTTTAAAATTCAACTAAGAAACCTCAAAACCAACAACTAGAAGCTATTTCAAAAACCACATTCAGCGTGTCATTCTGAACTTGATTGGTGAATCTGACTAGATCCCGAAATGAGTTCGGGATGACTGTTTTGAAAAGGGCACTATTTTTAGATACACTGTAAGTAGGCAGCAAATCCTGTCCAAATGTCAAAGCACCCGGCCGGAGTTATCCTACCTTTTATTTTAGTTCTTCTTGCCTTTATCATGATTGCTTCCGTTGCCTGGATTTCATTTAATATTTCCAATTTCTCCCAAGTCAGAAACCAAAGTATCTCAACATCGGCCTTGTCTGTTGCTGAGGCTGGTATAAACTACTACCTATGGCATCTTGCTCATGACCCAACCGACTATCAAGATGGCACCGGTGGCCCCGGTCCTTATGTTCATGATTATAAAGATGCAAGTGGCAACGTTATCGGCAAATACACCTTAAATATCACTCCTCCTCCCCTCGGTTCTTCAGTTACTACTGTTGAAACTGTTGGCCAGTTAACCGGCAGCCCTCAGACCAGAAAAATCGTTGCTCAACTTGGTATTCCTTCTTTCGCAAGATATGCAGTCATTGCCAATGAAACAATCCGTTTTGGCTATGGAACAGAAATTTTTGGCCCGATCCATTCAAATGGCGGTCTTCGCTTTGATGGAATTGCCAATGACATTGTCACTAGTGCTGTTGCCAGTTACAACGATCCAGATCACAATGGCGCCAATGAATTCGGTGTCCATACCCATAGAGACCCTCCACCACCTGATCCAAACCCAAATATCAACGAGAACTTCAGACCTCTTGAAGCATCACCTAATCCTGTTCCCAGTCGCCCGGATGTTTTTAAAGCCGGACGTCAATTTCCAGTACCCAATGTTGATTTCAATGCTATTACAACTGACCTTTCCAATCTAAGAACAAAAGCTAAAACACCGGATGGTTTTTATATCGATCACGAACCAGGCGCTATTGGTTATAGAATTCATCTAAAAGATGACACATTCGATCTTTATAAGGTAACTGCCACGACTGCCCAATGCCAAGGAAAAGTTTTAAATGACGATTCATGGGGACAAGTCGACACATACGGTATTACTACCGAAAGTCCCGTCATCTTAAATCGCGATTTTCCCCCAAATGGAATAATTTTTGTTGAGGATCAACTTTGGGTAGAAGGTAAAATAGATACCGCCCAACTGACTATCGCCGCAGCTAAAATTGGCGCCACGTCAACTGAAGAAAAATCAATAGCTATTAATAACGATATCCTGTACACTCACTCTGACGGTTCTGATAAACTTGGTTTAATTGCCCAAAAGCATATCCAAATCGGGCTTTACTCTGAAGACGATCTGCATATCGATGCCGCCCTTCTTGCCCAAAAAGGCAGGGTTGGCAGGAATAATTTTCTCAAACCTTCTTTATGGCAGGAGAATTGTGGTCCAACTTATACCCGCGATAAAATTACTGTTAACGGATCAATCGGTACCGCCAAACGATATGGATTCACTTGGGGAACCGGCTGTCCTCCGAGTTCTGGCTATTGTACCCGGGTGTTGCTATTTGATTCTAATCTCACAATAACTCCTCCGCCTTCCTTCCCAACAACCGGCTCTTTCGCCATTCTTTCTTGGAAAGAAAAAGATTGAACGCCATTTAGAACTTGTACTCTTTTACAAAAAATCCCAAAAATGCTAAACTCATCTCTAAATCCTAAGCTCTATACCCTAAACCCTTACTAATGGCCAAGACAAAACGTATCATAATCCAACTTGAATGTCCGGTTTGCAAAAACCGCAATTACACGACCACCAAAAATCCCGAAAACACCAAGGACAAACTTCTACTCAAAAAATTCTGTCGGAATTGCCGCAAGGTTACCGAACACAAAGAGATAAAGATCTAACCCCTAAACCCTAGACCCTAACCAACTGCTATTGATTTTACCTTCTATACCTCGTAATCTTAAATTAGATGCCCTTCCATAAATTTACAATTTTCAATTTGAAATTTAAAATGAAATCTAAATGTTTCAAAATATTTTTCTAAAATATTTTCTTATCAAAATTAAATTTTAAAAATTCAATAAAAATTAAAAATTTAAAATTACAAATTAATCAGCGAGGTTTTACTCTCATCGAGCTTCTGGTTGTTATTACCATCATCTCCATTATCAGCGGTATCGCTTACATCAACTTTGACTATGCTAAAGACAAAGCCAGGGATAAAAATCGCAAAGACTCTCTAAAATCAGTCCAAACTGCCCTTGTCTCTTATTACCAAGATCATGGTGAATATCCCCCGTCTTGCAGCAATCCATTATATCCTTGTACGAATCCTTCACCATTCGTCTTCACATCTGATACTGCAGACTGGATTCCAGACTTATCATCGGATTACATCCAAAAACTGCCCCAAGACCCTCACCAATCCAAAGTCCCCATCTTCTTGGCTTTAAAAAATTTTTTCCAAGAAGTCTTTGGTGGAATAGTTGAACTCCAACCTGCTCTTGCCGCAAGCGATACAAGAAATGGCAACACTTTCGCCAATGACACTTCTGTCGGTACTATCGCCTGGTTATACCCGGAATCCGCTCAGACCTCTAATAATAGCTATGCTACTGCTTCACTAACAACTAGTGCCACTTCCCGCTATCTTAAGGCCACAAATTTTGGTTTCACTATCCCCACAGACTCTGTCATCAACGGCATTGTCGTGGAACTGGAAAGGCATGCAGCCTTTTCAACTTGTATTAAGGACAACAGCATTAAATTAGTCAAGGGTGGCACAATTTCTGGCAATGACAAAGCAAATACCTCAATCTACTGGCCCATGTCTGATCCTAACAGTTATGTCAGCTACGGCAGTAGTGCCGATACCTGGGGCCTTACTTTTAGTGCCGCCGATATTAACAACTCAAACTTTGGTGTTGTGGTCTCAGCCAAAAATTGGAGTACAACACTCTCACTTAATGCCTTTATCGACCATATTCGTATTACAGTTCACTATACCCCTCCCTCACCTACGCCAACTCCAACCCCGACGCCTACGCCCACTCCCACTCCAGACATGGCTGATCCAGACGGTGATGGATGGCAAAATTATAAAGAGCAATATTTGGGAACCGATATTAATGATAATTGTCCAGACAATTCAGGTGATGCAGCCTGGCCACCAGACGTGAATAATGATACATGGGTTAACAGTAGTGATGCCAGCGAAATCGCGGCCCATTACTCTCCTCCCGCTCCATTCAATGCACGGTATAACTTGAACCTATCAGTAGATGCAAAAATCGACATACAGGATGTTTTGATGCTAAACCCCTATATGAATACATCCTGTATGCCTACGCCTACGCCGACACCGACACCGACACCTACTCCTACCCCTACCCCTACTCCTACTCCAACTCCGACGCCCACACCAAGCCCAAGTCCTACACCTGGTCTTCCGACACCACCTCCAGAAATTTATGCACCCTGTCCAGACACGGATTGGGTCTATTGCTATATCGTCGCCGCGGACAGATCCAATTTCATTCTCTGGGCCCATCTTGACCGATCAGGGGATGATGAGGCTATCGGTAATTCAAATGCCACCTGCAGCTATGCGCCACCTACCACCAAATATAATTACTGCATCGAAGCACCGAAGTGA